>ERZ500997.90-NODE-90-length-24655-cov-8.840041_pt1 | contig 24655 bp, 17 predicted proteins | sample MGYA00248826_ERZ500997 | MGnify/ENA primary metagenome ERZ500997 (study PRJEB25958, sample SAMN03398524) | human skin metagenome | study: EMG produced TPA metagenomics assembly of the Human Skin Microbiome Metagenome (human skin metagenome) data set.
TACACGAGCCATTTCTTCTATTTTACATTCATTTCGTACAACGCGGTTTCGATACTACGCGGAACGACAAAACCGCGTTGTACGAGGGACGACTGTAAATAAAAGTTGGTCCATCAATACAGATTCTGGGAAACTAAGTTGATATTAATGGTGAAACAGAAAAAAACTAATATAGAAAGCAGGCAGCGTTGTAACCGTCGCCGATCCAAAAATGATCTAATTCACAAGTTGACAAATTGAGATGCGGCGTTCATGTTGCTGTTGTTGATGATAATAGTGGCTATGGCGTTAACGTCGTAGTCGTCTTTGGGGGTGAAAAAAAAATTCATTCATTCATTGACACGAAAAGAAGATGAGATGAGATGGATGCATACAGTATACTTCTATTGAAAACAGTCAAATTGGAATCTTGTTTGGTTCAAGTATGTACTGAGTGAACAAGGACAAACATTTCTCGTTTATTATGTAATTAAATACAAAGAACAAACACAAACACAAACAAAACATACATAAACTCATTTTTTTCTTGTTGACTAAATACACGAGCAATAATGTTTCTCATCATCATATTTCTTTTGTTGATGATCAAACAACAAGAATTTATAGTCCCGGTTTATTTGTTTGTTTGTTTGTCCGTAAACCAAACAAACAAATTCAAATATTGATGAGAAAAAACAAGACCCTCGATGTCGATGTCGAAGATGATTATTATTGTTTGCTATGGCCGAAGGAATTTTTATCGTAATAATAAAAATGTAAAAAAAGCAGGAGAAAATCATCATCATCGCAGGCAAACATTGGACACAATCATCGCCCATAGGCAATGTGTAATGAGAAAAGTTATTTAAATTTAAATTTTAAAAAACAAAAAAATTCAATCATCAACTTTGATTGAAAATGAATCAAATGAATAAATATAGAATCAATTCGGATGACCAGCGAGCAAGCGAGAAATGAATGAAATGATTGATTTGATTTGAAATGGCCAAAAAATGGTTTAATGAGAATTTGACCAACTGTTGTTGTTGTCAGCAGTCATTCTGGCTACCATAATAATCGACTGAATGAATGACCGGCCGGTTGAATTTATCAATGAATAATGTTAACAACAAAAAGAATGACTTTTTTCACTGATTGCTGGTAATCTTATTAATGGAATTGCACAGCAGTGGCCATCATTGTTGTTTTTACGATTTTGACATCTCGATCATTTTTTTTGTGGGTGATGTGAACATCACTCGTCGAATGAATTTATAATGGGAAAAAAAATATACAGATGTTGTTAATGAATTCATATTCGAGGGGGGATGGTGGGAACGATATCCAATGGAGTTTGGTCCAAAGTTTGTTTTTTTCCATTCAGAATACCGGCAGAAACCAACAAACAAATCCAAATGGAATCGTCTAAGAATTCGGAATATCGAGGAATGCCAACACCTGGTTGTATAACAGACAGACCGACCGACCGACCGACCGACCAACCAACCAAAGATAGACAGAAACTGTCGCCCTTGTTATGTTAGTAATGGGATCATTTTTTTGTTTTGTTTTGGCTCTCCAAAATGTAATCGACAGTTGTATCGGCTCATTGGATTTGTTTGGATAATTATCAACTATAGCAGACAATCAACTCTCAGCAAGAGAGAGAGACTGGTTGGAAAGAAAAAAGAAAAAATCGCTTAACAAATTCGTTCGATTCTCGTTCGTTCGTTCGTTCATTATTCTCCATCAATCAAATGGTTCGAATAATATCCAAAATGGAATTGAGAATTCCCAATTCGTAATCAGAAAAATGCTTAGATCGGCCGATTCTAATTCATTCGAATGACAAAAAAAACCCAAAATGATAATATGAAAATCGATTCAAAACTGTCATATGATAAATTCTAATTAGTAAGAAAAAATTTGTCCAAACAAATTACCATAATTAATTAAATGCTTACCTTTCGGGTTTTTTTGGATTCTTTAGAAAACTGTTAAAGAATTTTGTTTTGTTTCGTTTTTTCAATTTACAAAAAAAAAAATTAAAAGAAAAGAAATCTTAAATTTTAATGAAAAACAAGCATAGAATATAGAATCAAAAGTATGATAATTGTCAATTGAATTTGGAGATTGAAAATTTTTGAACAAAACATTCATTCAAACAACAAACAAACAAACAAAAAACATTTCAATTGAATTCAACATTTGCTTTAATCAATATGCTAATTTTTTTTTCGTTTTTTTTTGTCAACCATTGGATTCATTGTTACTTTATGATTGGTATCTTAATGTTTGGTTGTTTATATTCTTCTTCTTCTCATGATAATGCAGTAGGCGTTATGTAGGTGTGCTGGTTGGTTGGTGGGGGTGTTTGTGTGCGTTTTAATTGACTTCAATTGCCGGTGTTTTTTTTCCATTAAAGTTTTTTTAACAATGGCTTGAAGCAAAAAAACCATTAACCAAATAGGATGAATATCGTCATCACTATCATCATCATCATTATCATTATCATTATCATCATGATAATGGAAACTGAAGAAAAAAAAGAAACTAAATTCATTCACCTCAATATAATGATGCAAAAAAGAAAAGAAAAGAAAAACCTAAATTGATGCTTGTGTCATGCAAATGTCTGCTTCTCACTCTCTGTGCCTGTTCAATATTGAAAAATTTTGTAGAAAAAAAAACCAACGTATCACATATGTAATGAATTGAACGAATTGAATCTAAAAACCATCAATCGTCAGATTCGATTAACTAGCGATTTCTTTTTCATAAGCAAATTTGACAGTTGACAAGTGTAAAATAACGAAGAAACGAAGAGAAATGTGTGAAAATTTGAATCGAAATCGAGAGAGAGAAAAAAAAACTGTCCACCAAATGTCATTCAAGAACTGAAAATTTTTTTTTTGGTTCATCACCTGAATGCGAAAAACAGAAATTAAATAAAAAAAAGGCATACATTATCTATGTGTCGGTGTGAATCATCAACATTTCAATCGAAAAGCATCCTCAAAATGCATTAAACATGCATGAGATTCGATCGAATGTTGTTGTTGTTGGTTGATTGATCAACAACAACAACAACAACATTTGATGGTGGTACCGACTTGAATTTCATCATCAATAATGGATGCATTTTTGCACTTATAAATGTTGTGATCCATAAACACAGGAAAGAAAGGGTTGTTCCAAAACATAGAGACAAAGTGTGTGTTACCATCATCATCAATTTGATCATCAAGAGCAAAAATATTAATGGTAGTACCGTAACACCACCACCACCTTATTTAAAATGTACCTGGGGCTAATGTAAATGAATTTCGGATCGATTTTTCTCGATTTTGCAAATGATCATAGTCTATGTTAAGTTTTCTTTTTTTTCATTCTCGGAAAAAAAGGCAATTTTCGATTAGAATCGCATTCTTTTCTTCCCCCCATCCTTACCATCTTTCTCACTCACTCTGTCTTTCTGATAAATGAATTGATTATAATGGACAAATTATATGCAGGCTATCGCGAAACCGGGCAATCTATATGCAATAGGATGAGATCTATCTGCTGACATGGCTCGATATGTTCTGGAGAGATGAGCCTATCATTATGGCCATAACCGATTTCAATGTTGTTCGAAGCAAAATGGAAAAAAAATCAAATCTTGATTATTATGATGATGATGATGGACTACAGGCAGGATAGACAAGTAGAGCGCATTTCTTTCCTGCAAACATTTATGGGCTTGAATTTGGCAGTTTACAACAAGAAAACGAAGCAAAGATGATGATGGCCGAAAAGTTGAAAAGTTGGAAATTACCATGGATAGCGTGGAAGAAGAAGAAAAAGAAGAAGAATCACGGGATAGAAATGAATAATAATTTGGCTGTAACGAACGAACGAACGAAAAACGAAAAAATCAAAATCAAAAACGGTGCACAACCATTAATGACCATGATGATGATGATCACCGACGATGATCATAGAAGAAGAAGAAGAAGTAAAAAAGGAGGGATATATGTTAGGCCAAACAATTTGCTTTGATTCAATTCAATTAATTTTTTTTTTTTTTTGAAAAGTTTGAAAAAAAAAGTTGAAAATGGAGTTTTTTTGTTCAAAATGAAAAAAGGGGAAAAATCGACAACAACCATTCATGGTGCCTTTCATCATTTAAAAATGAAGGAAAAAAAGAATTCTTGCATCGTAATGAACTTTGATTTTCGTTATTTTCATTTTCATTATTTCATTTTGGCTAGAGAAAGAAATTCGACACGAGCCAGGCGAATCAAGTTGCAGCCAACCATCCATGGTTGATTGGGTGAATGTTTGGCCGTATCATTTCCAATATGGGTTTCTTTTTTTCATTGACTATTTCAATGGATGTCATTCATTCATGTGTGTGTGTGTGTGTGCAGCATTGAATCTTTACTTCTCATCACCCAATTTTGTTCCCAGTTTCGTTTCAGTTTTGTTTCGGGATGCAATCAATTTTATTTCAAACAATAGTCTCATTTATTTAATTTTGGGTGTCATATGAGATTCCAAGGGAAGAAAAAAAAACTACACAGAAAAACGAAGAAGAATAGGTGCTTGCCTAGGCTTCAAGCTAATTATCAAAAGAAAAAAACTATCATTATTTTGTCATACACAATCTAGGAATGATGGATTCTTCTTTTTTTTTCTGCTGTTGTTGTTGTTGCGAATCGATCTGAACACGCAAACCATTCAATTCCATTTCACACATAACGAATGAAGAAAAAAATCAGAACTCTCATCATTTAAGATCATTTTTCAAAATCTTAAATAGAAGAATCCAGTGTGTTTATCCATGGTAGATTTTTCTTTGTAATAACATTTTGTTTATCTGTTTTGGTTGGTTAGTTGGTTGAAAAATTTACTTGAATCAAGTTTTTTTGTTTCTTATTTACATTTACAAAGTTATTTAGGATTTTTTTTTGTGATTCTTTTTTGGCAATGTGCTAAGATCAATATAAAGTTCAAAATTCTTAAAAAAAATTATTATTGAATCATAATACATATGGGGAAACATGTATTGATTCGACCAAAAAGTAATAATATCCCTAAAGGCACACACACCAAACATACATATGTTTTTGATTCGGATTTTTCTTCATTTTTTCAAAAGTTACCAAAAAAGCCAATTTCGTTTGCCAAATTCATATCGAGAAAACGAAAGAAAGAAAAATGTTTGGCAAATGAACATTGATTTTTTTCATTCTGGCAATAAAATTCATCATTTCAATCACAAAAAGTGAATAACATTGCCGGCCAGAATCATCATCGATTGAACAATCAATTGAACTGAAAAAATGTCATAATGGAGAGTCCAAAATATTCGCTGTTGTCATTTAATTGAATTCAATTGGTTCGTTCGATTCGTTTGATTGAAAAAAAAACTTGTTGAAATTTGACATTCGGATGATGATTATCAATTGAAAATTATTATCCCGAAGAATAAGAGAAACCATTCAAGAGAAACTCGCAAAGTAAAAAGTCGAATCGAATGAAAAATGATGTTTGACATAATTGCAGTTAGAATAGATCGATCGATCGATCAATTGATCAGTTTTTTTTTCATCTTTACTCGATAAATCGATAAAGGATGAACAGATTGAATTTCATCGATACATGTGTGTAATTGATACTTGAATTATGTCAACAATAAACAATTTAATGAATGATTCATCAGCATCATTTGTGCTACCGAACTGAACAACATTGAAAAAACAAAAACAGCAACCAACCAACATCGATCAGCCAACGATGATAATGAAGGAAAAAAACAAAGAAAGAGAAGGAATAAAGTAAAGTATCGAATGACAATCTCTGATCTAGATGATGATGATAATGATGATCTACAGATCAGAAAGATTACAATTATAATGATGATGATGATGATGAAAACCAGGCAGAAGAAAAAACAATGACAACGCCCGCGCTTTTCTTTCATCATACGATGATTTGATGTGAATATAATGTTAAATTACATAACATACACATACAGTGATTTGATTCTGAACAAACAATGAATGTACTCTCATTATAGACACGTTATGGCCGAAGACGATGATGATGATGATGATGATGTTTTCAGACTAAAAAAAAATGAAATATTGGATGGATGGATGGATGGATGGATGGATGGATTCAGCCAACCAACCAACCAAGCAGATATTAAAATGTAGCCTGTTTTTTTCCAAGCTCTCTCTCTCCGAAAAAAAAAACGAAATCTCGGCATACTCAAATTGAATTCATAGCAGAAGCAGCATCAGTATTATGATTCTGGCCAATGTCAGAATGTGTTTATGGCAAGGAAAAAAAATATGCAGTGACATTAATCTTGCCCAGAAATAGCAATTCACATTTTTTTTCTGAAATATATTTTGCTTGAAAGATGCAAAAAAAAAAGATGAGGCCAAGATTGTTTCAATTTCGGCAACTACGATATGAATAACACAACCAGACCGAGAGAATATTTTGATAAGACAACTACAAGATATGTGCATCCATACATAGGAAATATACGAAACAAAAAACAAAAAACAAAATGACAACGATCAGACCATTCAGAGATTCATTTTCAAAATTTTCCAAACACAAGAAGATATGATACGTGAGCATTTGGCCAAATTGATTCTGCTGTTTATTCAATAATAAAAAGAATCACATTATTATTATTCGAAAATTGAATTCCGTGTAAATGTTACCTTTTTTTTTGTTTGTTTGTTGGTGGTTCATTCAAGTTCATTTGCACAATCGATGAATGTGGAATGGAATATGGATGCCCACACGCATACATCATATATTGCCGAAAGACAGAAAAACTTTTGGAGAATAACTAAAACAGAAACTGTTAGAGAAAGCCTTTTATGTTTTGACATGAGAAACCGCCCTTCAATGACCGACCGACCATGTTCGGTAATGACCATCATCATCATCATCAACAATAACGGTATCGACATAGCCAATATCATCATCATCATAACCATTAGAAGGGCAGAATCATTATTCCAAAACAATGGTTGTTGTTGAATCCATTATTAGGATGCCATAATCATCATTTCTCTATTGTATATGACCTCCATCATCATCAACAACAACAACAACAAAACAAAAAACTCAAACTCAAACTCAAATCGGATGTGAATACAACCATTTCCATCCGAGATAAGAACAAAACAAAAAAATGTTCATGTACCAAAAATGACCACCGCCAACGCTTAATGATTCTAATTAGTTTGTTCGAGTATAAGACGACGATTATGATGATGAGTAAATGATGAGTAAATCACGAGTAAATCAAGTGAAAAAAGAAATAGAAAAAGTCAAAATCATTAAAAAATCACAATGTTTTAGTTTTCCGCTCAAAAAACAAAAAAAAACGGCTATTTCGACTTTGTTAGTTAGATTAGGTTTAGGTTGAAGACATTCGATTCTCGAATGTTATGATGAAAAAAAGATTTTTTCCATCAAAAACCAAAAAATCATCGAATGATATTTATTCTTCTTGAAAACCAATCAATTTGTATAGCGATCGAGATCGATCGGTTATGTAAATATAATGACAGTGATCAAATCAGACAATGATTATGGTCACGCAATTTTCAATTCCTTGATTTTCTTCACAATCGTTTTTTTTTTCTTCGTTTTTTACTGACACGTGTCACACAATATGCTATCTCACATATCTTGTTATTCTTTCATGTGATGAATGGATCCATTGTTGTTTTTTGATGATTATTTTGATTCTATAACGATCACTATATAGTTATCATGAATAATGATCATAAATTTTGTTTTAATGAGTACGGTACTGTACTCTGTGCTATGTATCATCCATTATATACAATCATCATCATCATCATGGAACACATTAATTGATCTTAACCAATGTACAACTGACTGACTGGCTGACTGGACAAAACTAAAGTAAAACAAGAACAAGAACCTTATCCAAACAGAAAAAAAGAAAGAAAAAGGGCGTCTGCAGAAGCTTTTGTAAGTCCAGGAAACCAAATTAGCTTTTGTTTTCTTTCTTTTTTTCATTATTTTCATTTTCGATACCCGGTACGGCCCATTGGACATTGATACAACAACAACATGATTTTCATATGTTATTTTTTTAACTACCCTCAACAATTCTTCAGATTCTATGGCAACATAACAATAATGAATCAACAATGATGATAATAATGACAATGTGAACAGCCATTGAGAGAGAGAAAACAGCGTAATTTTTGAAATGATAAAAGTTGATGAAAATAAATGACTCTCTCTGGATGGTTCTTCTTATTCTCTCTCTCTCAGTCACTTCTCTCTTTTTGGTTGACTTGCAACACCTTGCAACACCATTGGCCCATATCAGGAATGGTCCATAATATCATGAATGTTCAAGTGAAAACAGCAAGTATATATTTAATTGACACTCCAAAATGATGGCATTACACACTATTATGCATCACACCATTATACCATTATACGCAATATGAGTAATGTGACAGGAAACAGATGCCCATTATCATCGTAATAAAGAAAAAAAACTGGATCGGTTTAAGTTGAATCAGAATTCTGAATTCTGGCTATTGGAGAATCCCAATGATGATTTTTCCAAATAAACAAGAAAACAAAGTATTAAAATGAAAATCAATGAGTCAATCATCACCCTTATCATCATCATCATCATGGTTCATTGATATTTTCTTTCTCTTTCTGTGTTCACTGATTTTTGCCCATTTCATTAGATTGTGTGGATATGATTTCGATTCGATTCGGTTCGTTTTTTGTTGTTGTTGTTGTTGTTGGTGATTATATTTGTGATTTGATTTGATTTGGTTTGATGAGCTTCGATTTGAAAATGATTGAATGAATGAATGAATATAGAGAATATATACTTTTTTCCCCAAATATTAGGCGCCTAAATCGAGTGTTTGATTGTATTGATTGTTGTTGTTAGCTGGTTAGCAATCATCATTATATTTAGCATCACTTCTGCCTATGTTTGGTTCGATTTAGAAAGGTAATTACATGGGATAGGATTGGCTGTAATGTAAAAAAAAACGAAAAAACAGGATTCAAAGGTCAAATGATTGACTGACTGGTCATCATCATCATCATCTAATCCAATTATTAATCACCAGTTATTCCGATTACACACACACCGAACCCATCTTTATTCATCAAAATCAAAATTCATTCATTCACCAATAATCCCCACTATTAACCGATTAAGCTTCGAAAATATAACCAATTTTTTTCTTTCTGCCTGGCCATGTCTGCGACTGAATAAATGAATATCCGTTTCACCCCGAAAAAAAACGATCAATTTGTCAAAGGGGATTTCAATTTAATTGAATTCCATTTAAGGCCAGCTTAGATTTTTTTTCTTGGATTTTGGCTACCAGAAAAAAAATACTTCACTTTGCTTATAAATAGTCGATTTGCATAGAATTGTCATCAAGTCAACAAAAAAAAAAATCAAGATTGTTGATGTGATAAATCATCGAATATATTACCCTGCTTTCTTTCTTTCTTTCCTTTTTCAGTAAGCATCCAATTCAATTCAAATGTGATTTCCACCAAAATGATCCATTAGTGAAAATTGGATTGAAATGAATCTCGACAATTGAAAAGAATCACACTACTCAAAATGAAAATGAAAAAATTCAATTGACTATGACATTTGCCAATGTTGACAATGTTTTTTTCGGATCCAAATCGAACTGCTACCGCGTAAGAGAAACAGAAGTTATTGTAATTGTTTTTCCTTCTTCTTTACTATAATCATCATTTCCAAAAAACGAAAAACACTTGGCCAAATACAAAAGGTCATTGTATACCAACAGATTGGACCCAATGATAATGATAACGATGCCAGTGGAACAAACAAACAACAACAACGACTATGCTTCAATGACTTTTTGCAACAGCCAACCAACCGACCAGATAACCAAAAAACAAGGCAAAGGCAATAGTTTAATTATATTCAAAAACTCGAATGGGTCATAAAAACTATTTCACACACACACACCGAATTTACCTTGAAAAAAAACCTGACAACAGAAAATAATTCGTGAGACAGATCGTGATATGGTGGCCAAAACATTCAATGAAGTAGCCAGTAGCCAGTTTTAGTTTATTTTATTGTCGCATTCGATTCATGATTTACAGATAAAGAAATTGTAAATCAATCAATAATCTATTTTAACATCACGTTCAAAATAGTAAGAAAATGGCAATTAGAGTTTGTATAGTGTTTTTTTTTGTTGCTGGACAACAACAATGCTATTTTGTTGTTTTGTTGTTGTTGCCATTAATAATTCAAGATACAACAACAACAACAACAAGAAAAGAAAAAACAAGTGTAGCCATTGTCCATTGCTGTTTACTATTATCATCATCATCATCATCGAACATGATTGGCCAACTTGTTCGATCACCATCCTCATCATCAACGTATACACACCGGTCTTTGGTCTCGAATGATGTTTTGGTAACCAGTTTTCTTTTCAAATTTAAAAATTCATCGGGTTATCTCTCTATGCGTGTATGTATAATAAGGAATCACTGGCCTGTCATCAGCCATGATTGCTGTTGTTCAATCAATGGGATCTTTTTTTTTCTTTTCATTCTTTCCAGTATCTATCTCGTTGTTTGATCCGATTCTATCCATTAACATTTTCTATCTATCAAACCTATTGATTATTATTATGATGAGATTGATAGGCAAAAAAGCATCCTCATCATGATTTCCAAGAGTTTTTTTTCTCGCAATTTCAAATGTTCAACAACAAAAACATGCAAATATCCAGATACCGTGATTATCTCCGGCCAAGCACATTCAAAACACACACACATGCTTTTTCTCAGTGACATGTAATGATTGTGTTTGTGTATTCAATACAAACACACAAACACACAAATCATTCATTCATTCATTCAAATATAGTTAACAAGATTGACCAAGTCTGAATGATTATAGCTAATCATAACCGTAATAACATTCTCATTATTTATCTATTTTCTATTTATCGTTATATTTACGAAAAAAAATCGATTGATTGTTGCCAATTGCCGGTTATTCATTCATGTAAATTGGTTTGTTTGATTTGTTCGAACATGGTTGAAATATAATGAGCTTGTCAATCGAATCGACATGATTTGTTTTCTGTCTGTCTGTTTGTTATCTGTTTCACAAATCGATAATGAGAAAAAAAGAAAAGATGACCAAGTCGATTAGATGCCAATTCAACAAAACTGATCAATCTGTGGTCAAAATAGCCAACAAGGAAAAAAAACCAGAAGAACCTAGATAGTTGATGAGTTTGTGTGATTCATCCCGGACACCAATTTTCATTGATTTTTTTTGTTTTGTGTTTATCAAATAATCGGATTCATCGGATATATCGATTACTTACTGTTTGTATTTGAAAACAAGAAAAAAAATTATCGACTTTACACAAAAAAAAATAAATTCGGGATTATTTTGTTGTTGTTGTTGTTTCTGACCAGAGAAAAAAACCCCGTTTGATGTTGATGAGTTAAGCATAAAAATGTTTGTCAGTTTGGGCTATTTTATGTTGTATAATTGGGGATTTGTTCACCAGAAAAAAAACCACGGTTATTAAATGTCAGAACACATAGACAAGGAGAACACAAACACACAAAAACAAATGAATGTCACACACACAATCGAATCATTCGAAAAAAAAGATTCGATTTAAGAAGAATGTAATAGATGTGAGCCCAAAATCACTGTCACATTTAATGATTCCGAAAGAAGAAAAGAAAAACAAAACATCCAACCGAGATTTACTTTTTAACCGACAAACGACAAACACATAGCCGATTATTATTACACTTTTTTGGATAGATTTGCAAATGAATATTTAGAATTCTATTTTGATGACCGATCCACAAACAAACAAACATTCAGAAAAAACACGCAACTTAAACGGACACAGAAACCAAAAAAGATCAAAGAAAAACGTGACCATCACTGAACGAATACATTGAATCGACTGATGGAAAATGGATGGAAATTTTTTTTGTTTGTTTGAAAGAAAAAAAAAAGGCAAAGCAGGTGGATAGCGAGAAAGAAGAAGAAGAAGACGACGAACAACAACACATCGTCGGGGTTAAAAAAGAAAGAAAGATACAACAGCCAGTGAGAGCAAGAGAGAACATCTTTGGTCTAAAATTCGTAAAAAAAAATATTTTGGATAACAAACGACGATCTGCGCTTGTCTGTTTCGAACATAATATTTCGAATGGTACTTTTTTCTTTGGTTTGGTTTGCCTTGTTTTTCTGTCTGACTTTTCAAAGTTTTTTTTTTTTGGTATTTTGATGGGAAATTGAAATGGCGCGCGCAATGATGATCATGATGTTGATGATGATCAAGATGATGATTGTCTTGAGTGAATTTTCTCAGCCATCAAAATAATTAGCGGCCAAAAATTATTTCTCATGCAATTACAATGATGTTTTTGTTGATGTTTGGTAAATATTACAATGAATATAATTTCATTGATTAGTGTTGATTGAGGCGAAAAAAAACCAAGAAGAAATTCATCATCATCATTACCATCATCATTTCATCCAACAAAGATAATCCCATCGTTTTGGTCAATTCTTCAATTAACCATTGTTTGTTTGTTTGTTTGTTTGTGTGAGTGTCTGTGTTATTCACCTAAAATATCATCAATTCAATGATAATAATGGCTTCAGTCAAAATGAGAACACCGTCCATATACAGAATTGTCTCACAGACAACAACAACTGAAAAATAAACCGAAAATAAACAACAACAACAACAACAACAATCATGTATGATAGAGGGACCAAGGTCGAATGTTTGACCTCGACGACGACCACCACCGTCATCTTCATCATTTGCTGAAACTTTAATTAAGGCCATATTTTCGATTTTTTTGGTTTGGGCTGGTCAACAATTGAAATGATGATAATAATAATAATGATGAAAATGATGATTATCAACCTTGACCAAACCTTGTAGTCATATCATTTTCAACACAATTTGGTCATCTTGGAATTTTGTTTCGTTTTTTTCTGTTGTTGATGACCTCCCTGCATCAGTTCAGTCGAATGCTCCGACCATATGGATAATAATAATAATTGAAATCAGTGAACAACAATCAAAATGGTCGGCAATCATTTTCTACTAAAAAAAATCGATTGAACAAATGGATTATTACCCATTACCATTTTTCGACCGGAATCCCGGTAATTCAACTGTATATCGGATGTATAATTTCCCCACGCACAAACTTATAAATGGTCTTAGTATTTGAATCTGAAAAAAAAGAAAAACTTAAACGATGCAGCAAACAATCTGTAACTTACTCTCAATCACTCCCTAAGGCTTATTTAGATTCCCGTTGTTGTTGTTGTTATTGTGAGCTCGTCCAATTCAATTTCCAATTGGAATGATTTTCATGAATGGATATGGCGCCAAAAACGAAAAATTCTGTTTGTCAGCAATTTCCTTTAAGGTTTTTTTCTCTCTCTCATTCCTGTCGCTACATTAATCATTTGGATATTTTCTTTTTTTTAGTGTAAAAAGCAGGAAGGAAAACAATTTTCATTCAAGTATACCCCCCTCCTCTTCTCTATCCATCCAAAATTTAAATCTTTGCTTTGATTTCCATGGAAACAAAAAAGATTTAAATCAAAATTTTTTTTTCTCGATGTGATCGTGACATTGAAACATCATACCTGACCACCATCAATTAACAATAGCTAAAAAAATACAATGTGAAAAATGTTTGTAACCAAAGAGCATCAATTGATAATGAAAAAACGAAAAAAAATAATGATGATGATCCATGATCGTGAGACCGATTTCGAAAACAACGAAAACATCAACAACAACAACAACAATTGACCATGGTTAATTGAATCGGAATACTATTGAGCCTCTATTCAATTCAAGATGGTCACACAAACACACACACCGCTCTCTTATTGCTACTGATGGTTGTTTTGGTTTTGTTTTGTTTGTTTCTTTTTTGGTGTGAAATGTAGTTGATGTTTTTGGTTCGTTCAAAAAAAAAAAAATCAAAATAATAATAATAAAACAGGCTTGTCATGTGAAAAGATCATTCGAAGAAAAATAAAATAAAAAATGCCATCACACACAACAGGCAATCTTCTTTGCTCAAATTCATTCCTGAGCTCAATTCAGACCTTCCGTTTCGTTACGCTCGGCTTTTTTTTGTTGGTTTGGTTGGTTGGTTGGTTGATCGCATCAACAAGAAGCCAAAAAAAAACGAGAAGATTTTTTTAAAAAAACATTTTCACCATTTGTCGTCTATAAATTTTGATAGCTTTTACTTTTTTTCATTTTCATTTTATTACATTTTATTATTATGTCGATCTCATAACTTTTTTTTTCACCCAGAAAAAAAACACTCAAATACCAAACCAAAGTTGAATCCCCATCTACTGTATGACTAGATTAGATGTTTTGATTCGTGCCACACACACACACATATACAGTCCGAATGCAAATCAGCCTTGTATGCATGAATATTCACGAACCTCGACCCTTCTTATGATAATAATGAAATGATACTCTGAAATGACTGAATGACATTCTATTTCAACGCATGCTTCACACTTCTGTTAATTCTGCAGAATTGAACTTTATGAATTTGTTTGTTTGAAGCAAAAAAAAAAGCTTATGTCAACAGAATCTAAATTCAATTGGAATTTTTTCAGGAGAGGGGGGTTGTTTTCGGAATCCAATTGACAAAAAAAAACACAATGTTATTTCTGTTTGATATTCTGGTAAAAAGCTTCAGGCACTATTTGTCACAACAACTACATATAGACATCATTCATTCATTTGCAATAATCGATACTTTTATCGAATCCTGTTGATTGATTGACAACTTTCAAAACATCAGACAACTTTCAAAACAAAAAATAATAATTGCCCAGGAAGTGATTGTTTTTTTTTTGTTGTTGTTGTATATATGGGCGCCATATAAACTAATCTTTTTCGTTCTCGTTTCAACAGACAACAAACAACAAAAAATCGATGTAAAATTAATTGATCCAATCAAAGAAATTCATTTAATACGAAAACGTCGTGGGTCGAAGTTTTAATGGAGATTTATATACGAACATTCGATTTCCTTTATTTCCCTTTATTTTTTTCATTTCTTTCTTTCAAAGTTTGCCACTGTTCCCCTGTTTTGATGATCATCAATTATTTTCACACCGAATACAGTGAAAAAAATACACGCACATGACATGCACGTTTAAATTTTAACTTTATAAATCCTCCCGTCTCTTTTCTCAATGGCTATCCATTAACCGAAAGAAAAAAGACACGCACACAATGTGCCTCTTTTATCACTTATCACTAATAATAATTCACAACAAACTCTGATCATCATTGTAAATTCTGTTCTGTTTTTAAATCCGGAAATTCTATACGGATTCAAACGCCATCTTTTATTCAGAATCATAAATGTTTGCATTGCATGAATTGTATGAATTATCAACTTGTGACGTGTAAAAATTGATCATATCATATTGTCATCATATGATATTCATCAAGCATGGATCCAAGTCGTCCATTAGATAATGTTAATCCGAAAATTTATGTAAAACGTCAAGATCGACCAATTAAAAAATATGATTATGATGATAGTGTTATCGATGAAATTGATTCAAGAGAAATATTCGATCTAATACGTGGTATTAAAGATCCTGAACATCCATTAACATTGGAAGAGCTGAATGTTGTCGACGAAGAACATGTCAATGTGGATACTAAAACTAAAGTTATCGAAGTAGTTTTCACACCCACTATCGAACATTGTTCTTTGGCTAGTCTAATAGGATTGTGCATCCAAGTTAAACTTTTACGGTCGATACCTGCAACATACAAAGTAATGGTCAAAATTGCTCCTGGATCACATTCAACCGAAGAAATTGTCAACAAACAATTATCCGACAAAGAACGAGTAGCCGCTGCGCTTGAAAACAATAAACTTTTAGAAGTGATCAATCAATGTCTTATAGATTCATTATAAACAAAACAAAAAAAAAAGTTTATTAAACAATTTTTGTATTAATATTTTTGTGTAATTTGTTCAGTGTGCCCTATTACCTGGCTGGCCCAATATGGACATTTTGAAAAATGACCGTACTGCACTAGATCGTACAATTCGTTTATGATCACCTAATGTTGATCGTAAACTTTGAACATATTGTGTACGTAAACCGACCAAATATTTTTCACCAAACAAATCGATCATGGTGGCAATGTTATTCAATGCTGTTCTACGAACATGCAACGAAGGCGATTTCTTTGCTAAATCAATGATTAATCCGAATACAGTCAATAATTGTGACTCGATCCAATCCGGATGATCGGTAAGAATGTGTTTCGATAGAAAATTGAGGCAAAGCAAATTAATCGTTGGTGAATCGGCAATTCGCAAACCTTTGACAATGTATGGAACATATTTATCAGTTGGCAAAGGCATATATTTTAGATGTGACAAAACAATATAAAGTACGGTTTCATCATTGGTTTTTTCATAATGATTACAAAAAATTTCATGTAGTTCCGTGGAGAATTGATCGCTTCCAACCATAGTGTCGTTGATGTATCTAGATTGCCAGTAATCATTTTGTGAATAGAGGATATCGGCTAATCCTCTTATAGCGGTACGAGTTGAACTGGTCGCTTGATTGAGCGAATTGAGTATTTTTTCAACATAACGTTGCAAGTGTTCATTTTTTTCCATTCGAAATAAACTCTTTGATATCCATATTATTGAATGTAGATTTGATATAAATTTTTGTTCACTCTGGTTCTGTGATGATTCAAACATTTCCAAATGTTTTGCAAGTAAATCGGAAAGCAAATTTGAATCTGCCAATTTGGCTACGATTTCAGCTAGACACATACTAATCAGTTGAATAATCTCTTCATTGTAAACAGTCAGATCGTATGAAACAATCTGATCGAATAATTTGATCAAATAATTTTCGTCCAAAGATTTGTTATCGCAAGTTTTGAGGCAGGAATATACCAAATGTAGCAAAAATTCAACCTGAGTAGCGTTCGAAATATTCACGTTTATGGACTGTATTCGATCGGGTTCATACAATTGACAAAAATCTTTCGTATAAAAAGCTGTCCATACTTTGTCGGTGACTTGTTGCCATATATCTTTCAATGAACAATTTGATAAAAAATAGTGGAAAAGTAGAGCAAATTGTCTTATCACATCGTTTGTGCAAGATAAAGTATTTGATTCAATGAAATAAGTTCGAATCAAAAGCCTTAAGAATCGAGATATGCAAACTTTGTAAAAATCATCAATCGATGATAAATCTTGTTGAGTGGATAAACGGCTAAAACATATCCGAAAAGTATCAATCATATTAGAGATATAAACGAGATGATCAGCACTATTCAGCGTAAGAAGAACCAAAAGATCCATAAGAAAGTTAACAATTGACATAATTGTGGATGATGATTGGCACGAACTTCGTAATGTATTCAACAAGAAAAGCATTTGTTTTTCATCATCCAATGTTGAGCATTCTAGAATTGTCAATTTAATGTAAATTTTAAGAATAATACGAATTTTTACTTACCAATTTCTTGCATGATATTACCAACATATAGTTCGTAGATTAGTTCTACATATTTTTGAGCAAGATTTTCTACCAATAACAAAAATGAATTCCTATGGATCGAAATGTGTGTGTGTGTGTAAAAAAAAGATTATGACGACAATGAATAAACTTACTGTAAATCAGAATCGTATCCAGATTGTCGAACACAATTTATGGAAAAGTTGATAATCAACAGGAGATGATCTTTTTCAAATTGAGAAAGGCTCAGGTATTCATTTAGAATGCGTATAATCAATTTCCGTAATTTGTTCGATTTGTTTTGACTATTCTCAATCAACAATTGCATCCGATCACAGGCTTCTTTGGTGGGAATATTCATTCCAATACGATGACCATGTTCCATCATTAATAAAAAAGAACTAAGACTATGTTGCTGGCCATTTGGATTCGTGGTGAATATGAAGCTTTTTATAGATATTGGTGCTACTTGCTCAAAATATTCCGTAAAGATAGGAATGTGATTACCTGAGAAGGAAATCAATAAGCGTGCCGATGAGCAGGCAAGCTGTAATTCGGGTGTTTTGAAAGATATCTCAAGGTCTGCCCATATTTTGCTCATCAATGTTTTCTGACATTCGGAATCCTGTGCAATCACATCGGCCAATTTGGACAATGTGGCCAATGCATTTTTCGCCAATTCGTCGTCCTGAATTTCCGGTTTAAGCGTATCGATTCGAATAGATATCCAAAGTTCAGCCATATGTTTCGCTACATCATGACCTGTATAGATGGGCAAAGCCATTTGTAACAGTCGATAGGATGACAACTTCGATTCAATAGATTCGGATTCCAATTTTTCAAGGGCCAATGGCATCACATACTGGCAGCACTTTTGGTTGGCTGTCATTGCTTCGTTTAAAAGATGACTCAATTTGACTTTGGTTTCCAGATATTTATCCTTTTTGTGTTTGTTGTATATAATCGGGAAATAGCAAGCCATCGAATCGAATATATCCTCCAAGAACATCTCTGCATATCAGAGAAAATAAAAATTATCACAATAAAAAGGGACAAGTTTTTTTTTACCGAAACTTGAAACAGCGGCAATCTGACCAAACATTGGAAATATAATCATTAAACATGTTGGACTGGTTTCTGTGTCGACAATACGTAAAAAACCGTATACGAAATTGGCTCCCAAACCAATAAAATCGTCTTGGAAACGTTGCCATAAGTAAGTGATCAACTCGTAAATCACTGATTTACATTCAGGTTTCAGCATTTGAATAGGTAAATCATTTTGAATGGCAAAAAATATTGAAGAAGCCATTTGGAAAGTAAAATGTTGAAAATGACACTATGCACACAAACCATAAACTTAGATCAATAAGACAATTTCAATTCAAGCTTACCAGAGCATCCAATCCGGTGATTGATCGTTCGATCACGTAACTTTTGTCGCTAAACCTTGCTATGAAGTATTCGATCAGACAGCTGACTAAAAACACGTATCACATCATTACTTCCATTTGTTAGTTCCAGTTAAACATACCTTGATTTTGACTACAAATTTTCGGATCAACCGATTTCAAAATCATTGATAAAGTGTTCATTCCATGAGCACGTTTTTCGGCATCTTTACTGGTCAAAAGATCCCTGATTGATGTTATTGATTATTAAAAATAAATAAATAAATGATGATGCATACTTGAATGGAGTTATCATTGCAGTAATCTCACTTTGTCCATTATTGATATCTGTCAATATAATCATGAACATTTGATTATGATTTATCACAGAAGTGATTTTAAATTACCTGTGACTATTTTATCAATATCCGATTCGTTATCGTTAACCTGTACATCTGGGCATTCCATTATCAGACCTAATTGGTTAAATAAAAGTTACAAATTAACATTGGTTTCGTAAAAAAAAAATCAAATGAATCACATGTGCGAGAATCAGTGCCGCCATCTTTGGGCTACAGATTCCGAAAAAAAAAACGAAAAAAAATCGAAAAATCAATTTTTAGACATCAATGATGATAATTAGAATTTTAATCATACAAAATATCAGTAAATCAAATTAATTATTATAACTATGACTTGTTATAGAATTATGAAAACAATTAATGGATACAGGATTGTCACTTGTCAAGAAGAGCCTGCATATAACTACGAGAAATGCGATTTTTGCCCAATGGAACATAAACTAGGTTATGACGCTTTTGATATGGTTCATATGGATCATCGACAAAATAAGTCGGTTTTTTGTAACGAGCCGAAACCATTTGTTCGAGAACTTTATTTTGTTCATCAGTACAGAATACATGCTGTTTAGCCCACCAACGAAGATAGTAAGGTTTTCGCCAAAGATGTTTATGACGACCAGCACGTGGTCGTATCCAGGCACCCCAATTCAATCGATAAAAACGTCGTAACACTGCTTTATTCGAACGGAATTTTCCTTGACTATGAGTGAAATAGATTACATTTCTTTGTTGCTGTAAATTGACCGGATTACGATTCAGTATCGATGCGACCAAGTTGGTACAAAGTTGAATTGGACCTATATTCAAACGAATAAGAATTGATTTTGAAAAACTCATCATTTTTTTGATTATAATGAACTTACTGGTTAATCTTTTTATCAAAGATGAAGCCATTTTTGATGATAAACAATGATGATGGATTGATGGTAACAATCGTGATCATATGATCAATGCATGTGATAACTATTTGAACAATGCTTTCTATTCAGTGTGGAAATGGTGTGAAGAAACGTCTCATAAATGAACTTGTGCACAATATAAAATGCGCCTCTTTTTTTGATGGTTGTCAGACGATTGAAAGTCATTCAATATTTACCATCGTTTTATCGTTTGTAATTATTAATTTTTATTATCAATTGATCATGTCACGTTTTAGTTGTGTGGAAAGTGCACCACCGGTTGCCATATTTGCATTATCCAAAGCATATCGTGAAGATCCGCATCCGAAAAAAGTCGATCTTGGCATTGGAGGTAGGCTTCGTATTGTTTGCCCAATCTTATTCATATCCTTTATTCATCTACGATTAGTCGTGATGTTGTAATACTTTAGGTTCATCATTATCCAAAGATTCATAATGACACAAGTTCAATTAATGGGGCTTTCTTTTATCTATAGCTTACCGGACGAACGAAGCAAAACCCTGGGTATTGCCGGTCGTGCGGAAAGCAGAAGATGCTATTTTCAAGGACGAAAACTTGAACCATGAATACCTGGGTCAATTGGGAATGGAATCGTTTACTCAGCTCGCAACTAAGATGTTGTTGGGCGAAGACAGTCCAGCATTAAAAGAACAACGTGCATTCGGTGTTCAATCGCTTTCCGGTACTGGAGCGTTACGAATCGGATCGGAATTTCTGAAAAAATGTGCTGGCTTCCAGACAGTGTATGTGTCGAAACCTTCATGGCGTATGTTATATTCTAAGTTTATGTTTAGTCACTATCTTAAAAAAAACTTGATTTACAGCAAATCATCATTTGGTGCTAAAAAATGCCGGTTTTACTGATGTCCGTACATATCGCTACTGGGATGGAAAAAATCGTTCTCTTGATTTTGATGGCATGTTAGAGGATCTGATTCAGGCGCCTGAAGATTCAGTAGTTATACTACATGTTTGCGCTCATAATCCAACCGGTGTAGATCCGACTGTAGAACAATGGAATGAAATAGCCAACGTGATTGAAAAGAAACGTTTGTTTACTTTTTTCGATTGTGCTTATCAAGGATTTGCATCTGGTGATCTAGTTAAGGATAGCTATTCGGTCCGGTATTTTGTTTCTCGAGGATTCGAATTTCTTTGTGCTCAATCGTTTGCCAAAAATTTTGGTCTTTACTGTCAACGTATCGGTAATTTGACATTCGTTGCAAAAAACGCTGATGTATTGACTAATGTTAAAGCCCAGATGGCTCTAATTGTTCGCGGTAATTATTCAAATCCACCGGCACATGGTGCTCGAATCGTATCACATGTATTAGGCGATAGTCAACTAAATCAAGAATGGCATGATTGTATCAAATTAATGTCCGGTCGAATCATTCAAATGCGTAAAGCATTACGCGACAAACTTGAAGAATTGAAAACGCCCGGTGATTGGTCTCACATTACCTCACAAATTGGAATGTTCACTTATACTGGTCTAACACCGAACCAGGTTCGACATCTTATTGATGACTATCATATCTACCTTCCTAATGATGGTCGTATTAGTATTTGTGGTCTGAATACGAATAATGTAGAATATGTAGCACAGGCTTTTAATGATGTGGTCATTAAATATCCAGAAAATAATTGATCGCAGTAGTGTTTTGCATGCATATTGATTATTTTATTTTTCGAATCAATGTTTTTTTCCAAATACTTAATTAAATAAAAATTGATTAGTTTTGTCATTGAAAATCATAGTAACACCTTGGTTACAACATAGCTAAACATTTATTAAAAGGCTAATTATCGTCAAAATTATTTAAAAAAAAAACACGAGCGACATCTATCGGTTTTATCATTTGTTCCAATCGTTTGGTTTTTTTGCTCACACATCATCATTGCTTGATGTGGTTCATTTCGAAGGCATCATCAAATCATCTATAGATTTATCCATCACCCATATTGCCTTATTTTCTATTTATGTTTTAGGTTTTGTTTAGTTAATCGTGATCACTTTTATATTTTCTGTAATTTCGTGGCCATTCGTCACACAGTTTATCCGTTAGATTCGAACCAATTAGTAGGACAACAGTGAAATTATCTTGTACGAATCGCACAATGAATGTTATGTGGAAAGTTCGAGACCTTTACGACAAGGCGTAAGTTGAACCGAAAATTCCATATGATTGTCCAATAATCACCATTCTTCTTCTTGTTTTTTTGTACAGAACGAACATCATCATGAACTACACTGAAGTCGAGGTAAGTTTATAATCTTTTTTCTTGCCGCAAAACTACAACTGACGATTTCTAGGCCAAAGTACGTGAAGCAACAAATGATGAAGCATGGGGTCCGACTGGTCGTCAAATGCAAGAAATTGCTCAACATACTTTTACATATGAATATTATCCAGAAGTGATGAATATGCTTTGGAAACGAATGATACAAGAAAATATGTATAATTGGCGACGAACATATAAATCATTGCAATTGCTCAACTATTTGGTTATTAATGGATCCGAACGTGTTGTTACTTCAGCTCGTGAACATATCTATGATCTTCGACGTCTTGAAAACTATACGTTTATTGATGAATTGGGCAAAGATCAAGGTATCAATGTTCGACAACGAGCTAAATTGATCATTGAACTTATACAGGATGATGAAAAAATTCGCCAAGAAAGAAAAAAAGCCAAACAGTATAAGGATAAATTTGTAGGCGTTTCAAATCAATCTTCCTACTCGGACAGGTTTGTTATTTTCAATTAATTTTTTCGCTTTAATTTATTCGTGTTGTAGCAGAGATCGAGACTCTTGGTCGGATTCACCAAGAAAAAGTGATGGACCATATGACGGGGGATTTAAAGACGAAATCGAACAGCAACCCAAACGTTATGACGATGCCCAAAATGACAGCGATCATAGTCGACCATCATCCCCGCCAAAAGCAAAAGCAGCTATTCCCGTCGAAAACAAGAGTAACAACAACCAACAGCCAGCAAAGCCACGAACTACTCGTAACATCAAAAAAATAGATTTAGGAGCTGCAGCTTTGTATGCCCAAGAACACGCCAATAACAAACCAGCCGAATCTAATTCGACTGCTAATGCCGATCTATTTTCGGTTTCTCCAACCAGCGATAGCCAAACGAAAACGGCCGATCTTTTGGGTGATCTATTTGGTGGTCTTACGGTAACCGGTCAGACTTCATTTGAAACAGCAAAAGACGAAGAGTTTGCCGATTTTTCACAGTTCGTCGGTCCCTCAATCCCCAATAGCGAACCAAATTTAAGTGGCAATAAACAATTATCAAATAACAACACTGATGATTTTGCAGATTTCCAAAGTGCTTTTGATTCACCAACGCCGCTCAACGTCAACGTGCAACCTGTTCCAACTTCAAATGTAGTAGATTTGTTTGGCGCAACAAGTTCAAACAACCCCAGTGAATCTGCCTCTTTTGCAGCTATGAATCCGTTTCTAGTTGCGCCGATAGAACCGCCGAAGTCTCCATTCAATACATTGTCTTTGTTGACACCCGTTACAGCTAACAATCATTCAAATTCTACAGTACAACAGACAGCTAACAAGTCCGAAGATTCTTCATGTTCATCGTCTTCACTTAAAATAGGCTCGTTATACTTTTGACCTTTTTTCATTGATTATCATTATAATGAATCTATTTCATTTACAGGTGAAACATGGAGTGGGCTCAATACAAGCATAAATTTTGACAATATTCTTGACTTGAAGAATTCCAAACCGGCAGCTCCTACCATCAATCAATTGGCTCAGGCAAACAATCAACAAAGGCTAAAGGGCACCAATGTTCAATCGCCTTCGGGACAATTTTTGCCCAGTTTTGGCTTCAACAATTCTTTAAGTAAGAAATCAGCAGATTAAATATCTTTTCACTGATCATTCTCTATACAAACAAATTACAGGTCCAACAACCAGTTCAGCACCGATGTCACCTGTGACAGACAATCATAAGACCGATTGGTCTGGTCAGAATAGTCTGATCTAGTATCACCCTTGTTGATAATCGTTATATTATTGTCGTTGTTGTCACATTACCCCACCCAAAAAAAACATTCCATTATCATTCTCGATAACCAGTTTTCGAGACGAAACGCTCTATTTTGTGATAACTGAATCGAGACCAGAGAGACACACGAACAAATCAAACAAAGAAGCCTATAGAAGAATCGTATCCATATCCAAATAATTTGTTTTTTGGAGAATTTTGCATATTTAATATATACAAACACAAAGTTTATACTAATCTTATGATTTTAATAGGTGCAACTTATCATTATTATTATTATTATTATTATT
>ERZ500997.91-NODE-91-length-24631-cov-5.773356_pt1 | contig 24631 bp, 19 predicted proteins | sample MGYA00248826_ERZ500997 | MGnify/ENA primary metagenome ERZ500997 (study PRJEB25958, sample SAMN03398524) | human skin metagenome | study: EMG produced TPA metagenomics assembly of the Human Skin Microbiome Metagenome (human skin metagenome) data set.
TATTTAAAACGATTATTATTTTTGATCAAAAAAAAACAAACAAATTTTCAAAAAATAATTTTCAAATTTTCTTCCTCCTTTTGTTTTATTGATAAAAAATAATAATCGTTTTAAATAGATTATCATTGAACATTACAATAACAGTAACAATAATATTTGAATGAATCAAAACAAAACAAAATTATTATCAATTTTTATTATCATTTTTGTTTAATAAATATAAAAACGTTTTTGACGACGACTTTGATACAGAAAACAAATGAATCTTTCATTTGATTGAGTGATTGACTGATTTTGAGTGTTTTGTGAGTGGTTGATTGATTGATTTGATTTGAATAATCATTTTTTACGCAAACGTTGCAAATAATTTAATATAAAAAATGCTGCCATTGGCCATGTCAATAAGAATATTGCTGTTTGTGGACGTAATTCACTTAAAGGCCATTTATTACCGGAAGAAGATGATGATGATGACTGTTGTTGATCTTCTTGTTGTTTAATAATGGTGACCTGCTGTTGCTCTAATTTTCTAACACGATTCGTTATACGATCCAATGAATTTTGTAATTGAAATATTGCAACAGCTAATTGTTCATTGAAACCAAGTGATGATTGATTCGTTGTTGTTGTTAATTTAGGTCGACGATTGTTATTGTTGTTGATAATCGTTGATGATTCGTCACAGTTTTGATCAGTATTGATCATCATTGAATCATCATCATTATCAAATGTATTGGGAAATATTTTCGGTTTTTGTTCATTTCGTGGTGATGATAATGAATCGATTGTATCGGTAAATTCATCACCATCACTATCATAAATGGTTGTCAAATGATTGGCTAAAATCAAAAAAATCGCAAAAACGCATCGAAGAGAAAAAGAAAAGAGAAAAATTGAAACAAAGTTAGCATCTTTTTTTATTTTATTATCATCATTTCGTTTGTATTAAAATTTAATTTAAAAAATTCTATGTTTTATTTGGGGGTAGTAGATCAAATTATCTTTGGTTGTGAAAAAAGTTCTAGGTGATTTGGTTTCTCAGGTTTTTTTTTTTTTTTGGTTCATTGTATTTCAAACAAAAATATCATGCATCAAAGATCAATGGAATGTAATGGAGGATTGAAATTATGGGAGATAAAAAAATCAAAACCTACTCGTAGCAATTTGATTATTTTGGCCATTAATATTTTCATCATTCATTTTTGTTGTTGTTGTTAACACTTGATTATTATCGTCGGCGACTGCTACGGCAGAACCATTCATTTTGGTATCATTTTTGCTATTATTAGCATCATTGGTCATTTCTTCGGGTAAAAATTCATAAAAGGGACCAAGCAAATCTAAAAATTCAGATACTTCATGTGTCATTGATATTGTTTCGATAACTTTTTTCAATTCATCAACATATAATTGCATTGCTTCTTGTCTGGACATTTGACCACATTTTGTCCATGCATCCCATTTATAACGATTAATAATATCATAAAATGCAGGTCTTTTTGTTTGATTTGGTCCATCGGTTGCTTGTTTAAAAAAGGCATAAAATCTTAATCTCATCTCATTGGATGGTTGAAAAAATCCTGTTAATCAAAATTTAATGGAAAACAAGAGGAAATTTTGGTGAATTTTTGTAATCAAAAATTAATTTGAAATCTTTTTTGGACAATCTTACCATCTTTAGGTAATGATTGTATAACTTTAACAGCAGCATCAAATTGTTGTTCAATCGACATGATGATGTTGATGATGATCGCTGATTGAAAACTATCGACAAATAATCGATAATGATGATTAGTTGTGGTTGAAAATTGATTGATTTTATATTTAAATAAATTGAAGGTTGAACCAAAAAAAAAACTGGTATTTTTATTGCATCGATAATGATGATGATGGACGTAAATAGACGTTACGTAGAAAATTGTGGACGTAAATTACACAAAAAAAAATTCATCAATTACAAAAGGATGGTATGTTCACACGAACAAACATTACCTAAATTGAAATTTTGGTGAAAATTTATTTTTTCTTTGTGTTTGCTTATCTGCTTGATTTGCATGTGTGTGACTTATTGCAAATGGAAAACTTTTTTTGTTTTTCGAACTACAATTATCTATCTACAGTATATTTTTCGCTCCAGAAAAAAAAATGAATGACTAATTATTAATTTCAAACGAAAAAAAATATGTTTAAGGAAAACTGACAGACAACGACATTGTTCAAAGAAAAATTTTTAGATTTCGATGATGACAAAGTGGTAAAAGCGAAAAAAAAGGAGAGAAACAACTTTTTTTCAAACAAAACAAAACGAAAAAAAAATTCGACATACATAAATTTTTTTTGTTCAATATTGAAAATCTATAGAAACGAACACAAACACAAAGAGATAATAAATTGTTGTCTTGTTTGAATTCAAAGTTGAACAACACCAAACTACACAATTGAAGGAAATCTTATAAGAAAATTGTTTGATGTTTTGATGATGATGATGGTGACTTTGATCTTTTTAAACGGCTGGAGATTTCTTTTTTACACATGCAGCGAATCCTGTGTGATCGAATGATGATGAACAATTCGAATCGATGATTGATTTGATTTGAGATTAATCAAAATACTTTTTTCTAATCAAATAATCACCATTGAAAGGTTATTCATTTTATCCCAATGGCCATTGGAAAATCCAAACAAAATTTGTTGTGTTTATTTTTTGAAAAAAATGAGCATGAAAACTTTTGTATACTTTATACACACACACATTGATAATACAACCGAATTCAATGTAAACATTGAATCATATATACCGTTTGGATTCGAATCCAGAAATAGTGAAAGAGAGAGAGAGATGAGAGAGAAAACAGCGATAGAGAGAGAGAAAGAGATACAAACTGGATTCGGCTGTTTGATGAACGAACAACGACAAAGACGACGAATTGATTCAAACAACTAACCAATGATGACAATAAGCAATCGTTAATCGATTAAGTGATTTGTAGAAAATCAAATTTAAAATTTTCTTTTTTCCCCTTCTTTTTCCTGGAACAGAAATCTGGTGAAAAAAAAACTAAATTAATAATGATAATTATAAGTAACTTTTTCTTACCTGATGAAATGAATACGGAAATTTTGTCGTCGAAAGAGTAGTTGTTCAATAACCAAATTTTTCATTAAGATGTGTACGGCCATCACCGGTTTGTTGTTGTTGATCCAATCGAACCAAATCAACAAAATCATCATCAGGTTCGATTGATTGTTGTTGTAGTTGTTGCTGCTTTTGTTGTTGTTGTTCACGTTGTTTTTCTAAACGTTTTTCACGTTCAATTGCTTCGATTGTTGATTGTTGACGAATTTTACGAAATTCTTTATAATTTTTCTTCTTGTTCTCTGAATTTGAAGAATTTTCAACAGTTTCACTTTTACCATCACTGTTATCAGCTGCCACTGAATTTGTCGAGGATTCAATGACTTTTTCATTTGATTCTTCTTCGTTGATCGATTTCTTTTCCATTTTTATTTCATTTTCATCATTTTTTGATTCTTTAGCGGGATCAGTTTTCGCTGTTGTTGCTGTCAAATTTTTCATTACAATTTCAGCTGGTCGAGCTAATTGAATTAATTTTTCAATTTTTGACTGTTCCGATTCCAATTGTTTGATTTTAATCTTTAGATTGGATTTTTCAATTTTTTCATTCATACTTAAACCATATTTTTTTTGATTCAATGAATTCATATAAACATCTAATGAATCACCGATTAAATCTTGTGAAATTTCTGGTGTAACACCAGGCTCTAAGCCAATATGAGCTAAACGAACTTTTAATTGACATAATTCTTGATTGATTTCTTTCCATTTTTCATTAAGTGAATCATAAGTTTCAATTTTTCCTTCCGAATCTTTTCGAAGTTTTTTTGTTGCCGGTTTGATTGTTTCATCCAGAAGATCATCATCATCATCATTATTGTAGAATTCTTTTCTTGCTTTTTCACGAGCCGAATCTTTTCGTTGCCAAGCAAATAATAAATTTGCCTGATCAAGTAATCGACAACAACGTAAACAAGCATCTTGAATTGATTCTTTTTTCCTAGTCATTAACTGACCATCAACAGGTATCCATTGACCATCAATAGGCAGATCGAATGTACATTTAAATTTATTATGTAACGAATCAACTTTATAATCAAAATCATAACCTTCATTTTCAAACCATTGTTGAAGACATTTATATGGATTATCAGAATAAACATTTTCATTTGTTGATTGTAATTTTGATGTTGTTGTTGATGATGATTGACCATCTTTCATGGCCATTATTATGGATTTCAGCGCTAAACTATCACCAATTTCTTCATCATCATCTTCAGTACAATCGGTTAATGATATTCCCCATGTACAAGCATCATCTGTATCTTGTTCTTCTTTGGTTCGTTTGGTTACTTGTTGATTGTTCAATTCTTCATTTGAATCATCCGAATCATCATCATTCGAATCTTCACGTGACGAACCTAATGTAAACAAACGTGTTGAAGCACCAAAACGAAATACATTATTATTCGGTATTATTTTTATCATTTTTCCTGGATCAATTGATTTTTTATTACAAATTGTTCCATGTGTTGATCCACAATCAATCAGATACCAAAAAGATTCGGTATTTGTACCTTTTAAAATGAGAAAAAAGAAAAGAAAACGTCAAATAAATGTCAAAAATCAATCATCGAAAAAACTAACCATTTTTATAATCATCATCATTTTTTGGTGCCCATAATAAAGCGGCATGATAACGTGAAATTGATGAATGATCCATTGGTATATCACAATCACGTGCACGACCAAAAATCAGACGATTTTTTTCATTAATCAAAATATTTGCTATTGATAAACCATTTTTCATTTGTTCAATAAAATAAATATTTTTTGGTGGTAAAAGTTTTGTCAATGGTTCGGGTAATATTGTTTTATTGATAATGGTGGTGGTGGACAAATGATCATTCGATGATTCCGGATCTTTCGAAGATTTGTTCGGAATTTTCGAACTGCCATCATTATCATTATCATTTTCCATGATTTTTTTTGCGCAAAAATTGAAATTCTTATGCAATCAAATCGAAAATTCACCGCGCGGCTCAAATTTTCATTCATACGATGCAAGTTAATCAAGATTACTAAAATGATTCGAAACAACACTAACGGTGCCATCTAGGATTTTGAATTCAAAACACTTTGAATATTTTGAATTTTGAATTCAAAAAAAAGGAAAATTTCATCAAAAAAAAATTGGACATGACGAAGAAAAAACGAGAACAATATGTGAACGTCGTTTCGCATGGCTGACGATAAAACAAAATGACCAAAATTGGTTCGTTGATTTTTTTTACTGCGGATAAAACCGGCAATGACGATGATGATGATGATGATGATGGCAAAATGTTTTTTCTTTTGTAGCAAATCATGTCACCGAAGAAAAAAAAACAAGAAAAAGAAAATGTTTTGTCTGGTATGATTTTCGGTTTCAAATTTAAATAACCGAACACGATCCAAAGTGTCCATTATCGTCAACGGTCGGTAAAGTTTTTCTTTCAGATTTTTTTCGTTTGACAATTTTGCTTGTCGACAATGCGAATTAACAGGATTTTTTGCCTTGTCTGGCTGTCTTTTTGTGGAGATTATTGTCGAATTGAACATTAATTATCATATCATACCTGCAGGTACCTGGATAATAAAAATTTCGTTTTTTTTTCATTTTTGAAAAGTGAAAAAACGAAAAATCCAATTATCATTGTCGGTGCCGTTTTTTTGTTTTTTTCCCGAGAAAGAAAAAAAAATTATTGAAATTTTGAAAATAATGAAATTTGATTGAAACAATAGGAAAAAAAACAAAATTGAATTGAAAACCGGTGTCAATCAATCAGCGAATAAATGATTTTCCGTTTTTTTTATTTTTTTGCTTTGTTTTGGGTTAATCAAAGGATTGAAGAAAAAAAAACCTGAAATCCGAATAATGATGGCGATGGTGATGATGCGGACGATAATTAATGATACACTCAAGATTATCGCCAGTTTAAATCATTTATTCGATTAAGATGATGATCAAAACGATCGATGATTTTGTTTTCGGTGGTTAAAATCGATTATAATCGATCGATCGATCGAAAATCTAGCCCGATTTTTAAATGATGTTAATAATGATGTGCATCGTGTTTAGATTTTCACGTTTATTTCATCATCATTTTTGATTTTGACATGAAAAACGGAAAAAAGCGATGCAAAAACTGGTTCAATCTGATGTTGATGATATCGAGATTAGAAGCAATAGATTTTCATTTTGGCAAACCAAAAAATTCACCAAACAGCCTTGCTGTTCATCGATTGATTTCGATTCCATTAATAGCAAAAACCTGTGATTTCAAACACAACAGGATTATTCATTTTCAAAATTTCCAAATCGAATTTCAATCGATTGAAATTTGAAAAAATTTTGAGGCCAATCGATCGATCGATTGATTTTCGACCTGAAATGAAATCATCATCATCATCATTATCGCTGGTGTCTATTGTCTTTGTGTACAAAATGACATTATTCATGTTACATACAAAAAAGTTCAATCGTTATCATCATCAGTTCAATAATATCGATCGATTTGAGACGATTATCAACACCGGGGACAAATGTTGTGCGGTCAATAACAACATTTTCGGCCAAAACAACAAAATGGATCAAAAGGAAAGTATCTCGATGAAAATTAGAAAAAAAAACAATAGACAATAGCTAAATGAAAGATTTTCATTTCTGATTTGTGGTCGTCGGTGATTGACAACAACAAATATTCAAAAGTGAATAAAAAAATTCATTTCGATTTCAATCAAATTACAAAATTGACGAAATCAATCCGATTGGATGCGGAACAGTCAAAAAGTCAAAAAAAAAACATTCAAAAAGTCAAAAAAACTTTGCCTAATCGTATTTTAGAAATCATTATTATTATTATTATTGATCAAATTACCAAACGTTTGATGATAAAGACTGTGTTTTAATCACATTTGTAAAAAACACAGGTAAATCAAAAAGCACAGGTAAATTTGTTGTTGATGATGATGTCGATGATGATGATGATAATGATGCAGACGACGCCCAAAAAACAGCCACTCCTCGAAATTGAAAAAGAAAATATGTTTCCTTTTAATGATGATCATCATATTGATTATTGGGCGTTTTTGGGTGGGCTTTGCTACATTTATTTTTGAAAAAAATGTAGCAATTTGGGTGTGCGTGTTTCACCGTTTTTCACGTGTTTCGCTTTTTCCATTGTGAAAAGAAAATGCTACAGGAAAACAACAACAACAAAAACAGAAGAAAAAACAATCCATATTTGTTAAACAAAATGGACCAAAATTGCGAAGAAAAAACATTGGATTCGATTTCGTTGTTTTGTTGATTTTGTCCATAAAAACACACACACAGAAAAATCGTTTTGCTTCAAAAGTTTTTTCTTTTTCTTCTGCCTATGATGACTATAATTATTATTTTTTACATAAAATACCAAATATGACCAAATACGATGAATTTAGATCTTCGAACAGACAAACAAAAAATGTCATCCATTCAATTTTGTTTCCATTTCCTCGAAGTTTTTTTTAAAAAAAATTCATAATTTTCATGTTCTGATCAACTTTCTCCTTTCTCTCTCTTTTGAATGCCTATTTTCGGTCAGGTTAAATCGCCAATTCAAGTCAAGTCGCAAAGTGAAACTTTCGAATAGAAAAAAAATGACAAAATGAAAAAATGGACATGGTAAAATGGAATTTCCGGACAATCAAGATTTGTGTGTGATCAACTGATAAGTCTTCATTATCATTGTTATTGTTGTTAAAATAGTCGACGAAATGATCTGATCTGAATGATATGAAATGATAAAGACATCACGATTCGGCTATTAGCATTGATTTTTTGCTACTGAATTGATTGAAATGAATGTGAATATCAAGTTCGTTTCGAAAATATCAAGTTTCATCGATCCGATGCTGATTTCAGTTATGGATTAAATAAACGGATGTTTTCTTTTCAACAACAACAAAATTCGGGCGTCATGTTTTTTGCAGAATTATCAATGTATCTTTTTTTCGGAGATTGATCAATAAGATAAAGAGTTAAGTAGTTCGATAATTATTCATTTCATTTCATTATAATCATGTTTTTCATTGGAAATCAACAAAAAAAAAATAGATTAAAGCAAAACAGTCATTTCAGTAAGTAAGTAACAAGTAAACAATTCTCAAGAAAATTGCTGACCTTCATTTTTAACCCTAGAAGACGGATGTGGGGTCGTTTTTGACCCCAGCGTCAGTTTTTTCTTCGCTATTCGAAAACCACTCAACTAAAATTAATGACAATCGAAACGACTGACTAATTACGTTTCTAGAATATTCTGTCCAATTTTCACTGCTTTCTGACCACTGGTTATGAAGATATACATCGATTCTCAGGCTGAAGTCCGAATTTGCATAACGTAAGTGCACAGCAATTCTCTATGGACTCGATGCATGTGAAATTCATACAACCAAATTTCTGTCAAAAAATCAAAATTTTTTTGTCGCTTCGAATCATTATTGGTATGATGTTGAAATGTCATTTAATGATGAAATTTTAAAATAGACAATATTTTTGAAGAGTTGAAAACAAAAATTTATTCTTTTTTCACTTTCAAGTTCGATTTAAAAGGATTTCAATTTGGGGTCAAAAACGACCCCACCTAAGTAACGACGCGAGTTTCGCTCTACCCGTAATGCAGGGTTAAAGTAATTATAATTAATTTAAATGATTTTGAATTTTAAATTCAAATTAATTGCTACTGTTTTTTGTTTTTTGCCAAATCGCGATTTTTTTTCAAAAACATTTTACCTCAAAAAAAATCATTCATTCAGAAATGATTTAATCAATCAACCAACCGACCAAACATTTGATCAATTTAGATCAAATGTTCATCTTGATTGACTTTTTTTTTGCTTCTTGATTTCGTATAACAACAAGAGAATTGACAACAAAAAAAAAATTAAACAAAAGGTTTGAACCAGATATTTTTTTTTCTTAAATGAAGATCAACCTGGGCGCAAAGGGAATTTCATTAATCACGATAAAAAAAAATTCAAAACAATTATCCATCTTCATTAACAGATTTTGGTTATTGTTTTTCGTTTATCATCATCATCTATGATAATGAGGTGGTAATCAACGAAAAAAAAAAGACCAAACGAAACAAAAACCCAGCACATAATGAATGATGGCGATATGTGCCCTCTAAACCTGAAAACAAAAAATATTAAGATTTTGAATGTAAAGAGATTTTGCAAAACCAAAAAACAAAAAGAAAAACATAAATTCATTAAATGGGATCAATCAAAAGAAGAGAAGAGAACAATGAAAAAATGAATGGAAAAATGGAAAATGCAGATTTTCGCTCCCATCATTTCTTGGGCTACTGTTGTTGTATTTTCTTCTTGTTTTTCCATTGATGATGATGATTATCATTATGATTATGATCAAATGAACGAACAAACAAACGGATGGCTGGTTGATCCGGGCCGATTTTTTGAATGAATGAATGGTTAATGGAAAAATATTCAATTCAAGAAAGTTTGAATCAAAGCAAAGTAAAAAAAGGCTAGCTTCTTTAATTTCTTTTGTTTTACCGGGACATACATACATACATCATCAACAACGAAGATCAAAAAAGAATTTCCCATCCTTGCCTGTACTGTACACACTTGTCCTCAATTCAAATGTGGTTAGGATAAACCAACAGCAAAATCTGATACAAACAACCAACCAACCTAGATCAATGGAAAAAAAATTATTAATTTCTTTAGCTTGATTAACCAACTATGAAAAAGTAATAATAATCTAATAGGGTATCCCTGATGATGATGATAATCAAGTTTTTTTTTCTTTTCTTTATTTAGATTTTCAATACATTCAGAAATCATTTATAGAATGGAGGTTAGTGTGTATAAAATTGGATACAATATCTGCATGTTTGTTGTTGTTCATATAATAGACTTGATGAATGATGGATTTCAATAAACAGAAGCTAAACAAGCTATAAGCTTGGTTTTTTCTAAAATCCTTATCTGTTCATTATCTAAAAAAGGATTAAGTTATCGATAATGTTTTTAATCAAGATTAGATACAAAAAAAAATGGATGTTTAGCATCATTGATTCAATCAATCACTGATGATGATGGATGGATCGGATGGAAAAATCAAATCAGCTAAAATTCGATTATGATGATGTTAATGGATCAAAAAATAGATTTTCAGAAAAATAATCAATTTTTGTTGTTGTTGAATGGATGGATTTTCTCAACAACAACAACAACAACAAAAGAATCACAAAATGACAACTTTTTTTTCGGGTTAAAAACCAAAATAACCAGCTGGAGTTTTTTGCTTGGTTAATCATTATCGGTTTAACCTGTGTGTTAGTGATTGATTATTGATCATCATTATTTGGGCTGTCATCGATAATAATCGATAACAATCGATTGATCGATCGAACATTATTCATCGATGGATTAGCTGAAATCCATCGATCCATTGATCCATCAAAAAAACCGAAAAAATATTGACCTCAAAACCAGAAAAATGACCATTATAGCCACCAGGATTCAATCAATCCATTTTGATTCGATTGAATTTGATCTGTCAAACAAACAAACATCATTTTTCATCATCAAACAATCAACAAAAAGCTCTAAAATAAACAAAATCTAAACGAAACGAAAAAAATCCTTTATGTTTACCAGATGGATTCATTTTCCCAGGAGTTTCGTTAAGTAAAATGACGAAAATCAAATATTCAAAAAGAAAATTGTTTATTTAAATACACTTACTTTGTGTTTGGATGCTGCTGATGTGTCTATTTCGACCTGGTTGGTATTTTTAATCGATAATGATGAAGATGATGATAATGGTGATGGTCAATTGAAAAAAAAATTGATTAATGAACGATATTTATGAATCAATATTGAACAAACAAACTGAAAAAAAGAAGTTTATAGATGATAAGTGGTGAGAAACTTCGAAAGTTGATTCTGTACTGTACTGATCATTTGATGATTTTGACCCGAATTTTCGGTTACTTCAAGCCCATAATGATAGTGGTGATGAAGATGAAAAAAAGTGTCCGAATGGAATCAGGATTTTTTTTGGTCAAAAAAAATCGATTAAATCGATGATGATGATAAACAATCGATTATGACGACCACCATCGATGATGATCATTCATTCATTCAAAAAAAAACGTTACACAGTATTATCTGGTCTAGGGTTGTTGTCCACACTTGATGATCATTATTATCATCATCGTCGTCATCGACGGTAATCATCACTTTAACCGATTAATTCGATGATGATGATGATTCGGTTCACTAAATGTTGATAGATCAAGCACGATCAAATCAAATCGACATAACTTATTGGTTAATTGGTTAAATTCGGAACAAAAAAAAATCAAAATCAAATCAATCAACCAGGATTTTTGATTCGACCCGGTTTCTTTCTTTTCGATTTGATTTCTTTTCTGGATTAAATCTTGCAAAGAGGCAATCAATCAATCAATCGATCGATTGATCGAACTGTTTGATGTGCTTGAATTTCTTGGTTTCAATCCATTTCTGGTTGATCTCTATTCATTTTTGTGTTTGTTCAAGGTTAATCTGTCATTTTCAAGGATAAGATGTGTGTGCATATGGTTGTGGCGTGGAAACAAAAAAAAAGTCAGTCTGGAAGATGGATAAATCTGGAAAACAAACAAAACATTACATTATCATCTTGATCATCATCTTAATCCGAAAATCATGATTTTACAAACCTAGATTCAGTTTCTTTCTTTCGTTCTGTTTGCCTGATGTTGCATATATTCCCAGAGATTTCTCAATTTTCTATTCATATTTTCTTTTTCGTTGAAATCGTGTGGTTATCGTGTAGTTGCAGGCAGTCATTATCATTATCATGATGATGATCGTCGTAGCCAGACATTTTCAAATGAAATTAAACCACTAAAAGATGCTAAGGAAAAAAACGGGCTATTTCGACCAAAACATCATCATGATCAACAATTTAACCAAGAGTGAGTTTTTGGGTAAATGATTTATCATGAAATGAATTAATTAATTCAGAAAAACGATACAATTTGTCAATCGGATTCGATTCCCGATATTTTCGAAACAAATTAATTACCGAATTTTCCGAGATTTTTTTGTTTGTTTGTTTATGTTTTCACACGAACATTGTCAACAGGATGCTCACTCACTCTCACACACACCTGTTCATATACAACGTACAAAAAATGAATGAAAAATTCAATTAAAATGTGTCGAGTGAAAAAAAAGGTGAAGATGATAAATAATTATGACAAGATAAATGTCACATGATAATAATGATAATAAGTTTGAATTTGACTGATAACAATTAAATAAAGGTGATGGAAATTATGGAAAACAGAAACAAAAGATGATATCTACCCTTTGAACAGCTCATTAAAAAAAATTTCGAATGTTTTTGTTGTTTACGCGGACAAGAGGAGGGGGAAGAACGGATTCTTTTGTTCTCATTTTTTTCGTTTTTTTGTTCTGTTTTGGTTGGTGGTCATCATTCTTTTTTCAATGATGATGACCATGATGATGATCATCAAGATGGTAACAAAAAAAAAGAGAAGAGAAGCAATATGTGTGACTTTTTTGGAAGAATTATCGTTATCATTATGAACATCATTGTGTTTTTTTTACCGTTTGTTTGATATGATGATATTATGGTCGAATTGAATTGAAATTGAATGAATGAATAAAAAGAAAAGAAGAAATGTAAACCAAATGAGATGCAAAAGGTTGGTTAATAATAATAATAATAATATCGAGTTCAATGTTAAACTGGTTCTTGTCCTACTTTTTTCTTCTTTGCCCCTTTTTTCGCAGATATCCATCATCATCATCAAAATCATGATCATCATGATCATCATCATTGCCACTTGATGAACATCATTTTTTACCGAAAAATAAGAAGATATTTCTATTTCAGTGCATCACCATCAATGTGATGTCCAAATAGATCGAATGAAAAATCCATTATCTTCGACAAGCCATGTTGGCGGCGGTGGTGGTGGTTGATGGCCACCGGGGTTAACATTAATGGATTTTAATGAATGAATGTTCAAACAACATCATTTTTTTTGGATTGTTTTTTAAATCGGAAATTGAACAATAAAAAAAACTATGACTTTTACCGATTTGGTATTTGCGTTTTCGAATCGAATCAAAACAAGGCTCATTTCGAAACAAATTTGTAATGAAGATGATTATCATGGTGTGGACACACACAACAACAACAACAATGTCCGAGTTGTTGTTGTTTTTCTCACTTGTTTTGCACCCTAATTAAATTCAGAAAAAAAGATCAGGAAAAAATCTGCAGCCATTTCTTTCAAATTTAATTTATGACAAAATTTTTTTAATTTAATTTAAAAAACTCATCATCATCATTGTCATCAGCGTTCCAGAACACCTTCAATTGTCGATTGATTTTGGCTGGACTTTTGGATTTTTTGTTGTTGTTCAACACACTCTGTAATTATAATCAAATGAATATGTAAATTAATTTTGCTTTTTTTTACATTTTTTTACATTTTAGATTTTTTTTTGGAAAATTTCGAAATGATAACACCTTTGGTCATGGCAATGTCGATGATGATGATGAACATTCTCATATGAATAATAAGACGTTTTTTTGTTATGGGTAATGATGTGATCCTATGATGTCAATATGTAGTGATGAGAATGAACAAATTCAAAACATGCGATGCTTAATTTGGATAATTGAATGGAGGGGTACTGAAATGAATGAAAATTCTTTTTTCCCATATTCACCAAACGTATTGAATATTAATATTGTGGCTGTGGTTTCAAATTGTTTCGAAAATGAGATTCATTCGCATTTCGTTTCGTTTTTCTGTTCGAGATCAATTTCAAGATCATTAACATTGTCTTCTGCTGACCGATTGTTTTTGTTTTTTGGCCACAAAAATTTATTTATTTATTTTTTCAAGCAAGATTACAACATTGAAAAATCCAATCCAATTATCATTGATAGTAGTTGAATAATGTTGTTGTTGTTGTATCAAGAAAACAACAACAACAACATTTAAATTGATTTCACCATCAAAAACCTTGTTGGCCTTGTTTTTTTTATTTGGAAGGGAGATCGATGTTGCTGAATGTAATGAATGTGCAAAAAAAGCTAATCTTTGTGCGTTGTATGTTGCCAATTATCATCATTTTCACAGTAAGATTTTGTTATCGTTTCTTTTTCTCATTTCAAATTGATTGATTTCATTTTCGTTTTTCGATGATTATTTGAAAAAAAATTGATAACGATGACCATATCGTTACAATGGTCATTATCTGAAAAAAAAGATTAAAGAATTCAACAGGTGTGTGTGTGTCAATGTCAATGGTGCCAACCAATATTGCACAGTGTTTGTTGGCTAAAAATCTGTCTATTTGGAGCCTTGATTAAAGATTAATTAATGAAGATTATCATTGATCCTAGGGATGCTTAACACGTTGACCATCACACGTTGACCATCGGCCGTGAATCCATTAATTTTGCAAAAAACTGAAAACTAAAAATATTTGACAGGATTATCGAACGACGACAACGAAAGAGTTAAAGATTTACTAATTAATTAATCAGCTAATCAATATTCATTGATTGAGAAATTCAAAGAAAAACAAAAAATTCAAAATTCAAAATCGTTCCGTTATAATTTTTTTGGCGCCACAAGAAACCGGTTTTTTTCTCTTGTTTCGTTGATTTTCTTAATTTGGAAGATTTTCTTCTTCAAAGAAGAAATACATTAGTTTCTCTTTCGTTTCTCTCTTCCTAAGAAGATCTTACCTGTGTTTCACCTGTTGCCGTTAGCATCATCTTTATCATCGCTGCACACCACTATGTTTTCCAAAATGTTTTTTGGATTCTCTTTTTTGATCTGTTTTCGACCGAATTATTTTTTACTGTTGTCTTCGCGCTTTAGTCTCTTGTGAAACGGCTACAGATCAGTGTATGTCGTCCAACCATCGTCAACAACAACAGTTTCTTGACAGTTTTTCTTTTTTTTTCCCCTGAATATTCAAATATTCAACACTTTGGTTTAACGCCGGTTACATAATCAATCAATCAATCAATCAAATCAATGTGTGATATCAGTTGAATTCCGACATCATTGATCGACGAATGAATTGAATTTCTTTCATTCTGAATATCTTATGTGTCATTCTTGCACTTGAATGTTAACACGTGCAAACTGATTTAGTGTTGGTGGCTTTGAACTGATCTAGATTTTTTGGCCAAAAAAAAAAAATTTTTTCAGTTGAAAAGAATGAATGAATGAATGAAAAGTTCAATCAACATACAATGGCCAAACATTATTTGTTTGGTCCAACAACAACATTAACAACAACAACAAGTGACGATCCAAAACGTTAAGTGTGTTCCACCATTTGTGTGGGAGAAAATAGTCGGAAAAGATTTTTCCCTGTTTCTGTTTTGATGATAAAAATCAATGTTGACTGTTTTTGTTGAAATATGTTTGTAGCAAAAAAAAAGTATATCCAACCATTCACCATATCCATAGATCTAAAGATTTTATAGATTTTTCATTTTTCAATCTAACATCTGTGTTTGTGTTGACCGTTAATGAATGAATGAATCTGACCGACAATCAAAAAAAAAAACGGTGTGTTTTCATCACATAACATCCGAATCGTTTTGTATGTGCCCTGTGTGTGTATTTTGCCATTTGTTTTTGCAAATGATAATGATTCTTCGTCATTTTTTTTGTTTGTGATTTTCAAATGCCCAAAAGTAGCCAACAAATAGTTTGTCCATTTTTCGTTTTGTTTGTAGGCGTTTGTTGTTGTTAATTTTATGTTTAATTTTTTCTGTGTTTTGTTGTTGAAAATATCCTAAAAAAAATCATCATAATCATCAAACCACATAAAAAAATGGTTGATGATATAATGATGATGATGTTGGTGGAAAAACAACAACGAAGACGACGAAAAATAATCGCCACCAACTATGATAATGATGACAACAATTTAAATTGTCAAAATATTCATCAAAAAACCACGAAGACGACGACATTGAAAAATATTAAATATGATGATGACAGAAGCAGTGGACAACAAAATTGGTCAAAAACCACAATGTGTTCTGTTGTTGTCGACAATGATGATAATGGTGGTGATGATTGCAATGAATCATCATCATCACCAAAACCGTTATTTGTTAATACCATAAATGAAACGGATATTATGGAACAACAACAACAACAACCATCATATAATGATAATGACAACAATGATGATGATGATCATCATCGAAAACGAAGAAGAAAATTATCATCATCCTTATTAACATCACCAAACATGAATAATATCGATATGAAATACTTTATTTGGATGCGAGCGTGGTCGTCGTCTTCGACGACAAATTGTCGGTCGCATTATAATAATCATCCAATATGGTCATCATCAACAAAATCCTCATCCACATCCACATCATCATCGCCATATCATCATCAACATAAATCATATTTGCTCATATTGACCATGATGATGATTATTGCTGTATCATCATTGTCAACCGATGCTGTTAAAATTATTAATCATAATAATGATGATCATCATCAAAATCGACAAAATCGGCCACAATTTTTACCACAATCATCATCATCATCACCACCAGTAAATTTTCCACTTTTATTTGCATCATTTTTATCACAACAACAACGACAACAACAATATTCACCATCATTATCATCAATGAATTCCAATGTTGATGATCAATATGGTGATGAAAGTGGTAATGTTATGCAATCAATCAGATTACCATATCAAAATTTTGATAGTGGTGATCATTTTTATCAACAACAACAACATTATCATCTGCCTCCTTCTAATCATCACCATTATCATCAGCAACAACAACAATATCTACAACAAGAATCATCAATACCTGAACAAATTATTGTTGAATATGAACAACAACCATTACAAAATCAATGTAAGTTGAAATAGTTTTTTTTCTTCAAATGTTTTTACTATTTCGACTTTTGTGTGTGACAAAATTTTTGTCATTTTTTTTTTGAAAAAAATCCGTATACCTCGAAGCAAAGTTTTGTTCCATTAAAAAAGAAAACCTGCTGAAAAAATACTAAAAAAAAATACTAATTTTCACCTGATTATTTCCAAGAAGAAGATAGCTTGGTGCATTTTATCGCAGGTTGATTTCATTTCATTTCATTCAGATAAAAAAACGTAAGAAAGTGATCTTTTACTAATCGACGACAACAATTTTACCGAAACACCACCGTTTTTTTCAAGTATTTCTATTTTAAGTTTGATAAACATGCATTTTTCCCTTCTTCTATTTGATCATCAATGATGCGAATTAAATGAAATCAATTTATTTTTATTTTTATTGAGAGGGGGACAACATTTTGATGATGCTTTCATGACGCATCATTTTAACTTTTTTTTTGTCGTTGACCCGATGATGATGATGATTGAAAATAGTAACAAAAAATTGTTGTTGTCACAACAACTTTGTTTATATGTTTCTGGATCGATGAATCTTTTTACAAACTGGCCACTAAATTAGCTTAATTCACATTATATAAAAATAGATTTTGTTTTTCATGTTGATTGCTGATGTTTGGTGACCATCAGTCAGTCAGTCAGTCAGCATCATAATTATCAATTAAAATTGTAACCAAATGAAATGGATCGAATCGAAAAATTGTTCCAAAAGCAAACAACTTTTGTAGCAAAAAAAATGTTTTTTTTTCAATTTTCGACGAAAAAAAAAACAAAATTTTCTAGTCCACCGATGATGAATAAAAAAAAGAAGGAGATGAAGCAATTAGGAATTGTTTTCGTTCGTTTGAGAAAGTTTTTTCCATTTGTTTGTTTTTTGAAGAGAAACGTCAAACAAAAACACAAAACAAACATCAGAAAACAAAAGGCCAGTATGATTATTATTATTATAAAAGGAGATTATATAACACAATAATGATGATGATGATTGTCATGCAACAACAACAACAAAAACATTGAATAATGATTGAAATTTATTCAAAAAATGTTACAGTTTTTTGGGGACCTTGGACTTGTTTTTTTTCTTCTTCGAAACATTCTTCTTTTTCGTTTGTTTTTCTTCTCGTTGACAAATGACAATTTTTAATGTTTGCCATTTGCGTTTTTTGTTTGTTTGTTTTGTTTTTTGTGTGTGAAAGTTTCAGTTGAAATCAATTTGGTGATTAATTAATTATGATGATGATCAGGATGAATTTCAATAATTTGATTGTCAACATTAACTTTGTTTTCCTTATTATTCTTCTTTGAATAAAGTCATAAAAATCAATGAAGCAATGAATTTACTGTTCTTTTTTTTTGATGGTCACAATGTAGAGTGATGATGATAAGAATGACTAAAACGAAGAAAGAAATTAAAATGAAACGAAATTCAATTTCAATCACGTTTTTGTCATTTTAGATGCAATGAATTAATTTGATTGTCAATTTCGGATGACCAGAACTGGACAATTGGTCTACCCTTGTTGTCCATAAAATTGTTGCGTTTTGTCGCGTCCAGACAAATAACCATGAATATTTGACCATGGTGAATTTTGATCATTTGATTTTGAGGTCAACCGATATCAATCTCCATTATCATCATCTCTTTTTATTTACACACATGACATTTTGATCATCAACAACCGATCATGTGAAAACCGATTATGCCTTCTTTTCTTTGTTTTGGAAAAAATGTCCTTTTTTTATATATGTGGGAAACGAATTGGGGCGAATTATTTACACAAACAAAAAACAATGGAAAATCATTGTGAATAATGAATGATATATAACAAGCTTTTGAAAATAAGATTCGGAAAAAAAAACAAAAATAATGATAATCGATAGTATCGATTATTTTTCGTTTTTCTTCTTCAAGACAAACAAATTGTCGGTTGAAAACTTGTAATTTGAACCAATTTTTTTTCATGTTTGGTTTTTTTACATAAATGTTTGGTGGTGGTGATAGGTAAATATTATCATTATTCGATGGTGGTTTTTTAATGGCATTTTTGTGGTGGTTTCGCTTCATTTGTTTCTGTTTTTTCGTCGAAAAAGGAGAAAAAATCTGTGTATGTGTTTTTCCGTTACTAATCGATTCGAATAGACAGAAAAAAAATGATGATAATTTCAGCCAGTTTACATAACGAATGTTGTTGTTTTTTAATCATTTTTTAAAATGAATTTCTTTGAAAAAACCTTGATGGTCGAGATTTTTGGCCAGAGAAACAAGGGTGATGAACAATGCAAAAAAAAATGTTTAGTTTTTTTTTTGATTTGATTGATATTTGACATTTGTTTAGGCGGAAAAACAACAACAACTGAATCATTTTGGCCGGCTGTATTTGTAATGAAAGAATGAAAGAAAAATTATCATTTTTATTGAAATTTTTTTTTTGGTTGAGTTTGAATGGTTTGATAATTGAAAAAAATGTCTTTGTTAAAGATTCATGACATAAGATGATGATGATGTTGGGGTGGATCTAAATTTTTCAAAAAAAAAAACATTCAAAATTGGTAAATTCCCCCCCTCAAGTATGAAATGATGATGATAATGGAGGGTTGAAATGAAAAATGAATCGATTATATAATGTTCAGGAGGGGGTTTTTTCGTTATGAAAAAAAAAACAATTTTCTTTCCATTATCATTACACAATGAGAGAGAGGTATGTGTCACATCAATCATTTGATGAATATCAAACAAATACTGGCTGATTTCGAATGAAGAAGAAGAACAAATGAAATGCGAAGTTCAATGTTAATGATAATGATGATGATGATGATGGTAGAAGAAGTATGGCGAGGTATTTCGTTTTTTTTAAAGAAAAAAAATAACCATAAGTTAATCACATAGGGTAAACCATCATCATAATCATTCCTGTCAATCATTTCGAATGATTGAACGATCCATTCTTTTAGTCGCACGACATAATAATCGATTGTATCGAATGAGCAAAAAAAAATGGGGCCAACATCGAATTAGAACACAACATAACGGATATATCCAAAACAAACAAACACATTTTTTCGATGTTTGTTTTTGTTTTTTGATAATTTATTTGTTGTTTTTGTTTTGTTTTGATGATGATGTTATTTATGATCATCATCAACAGGTTTTTGCTTGTTTTTTTCCCTGTTGTTGTTTACAAAACATTTTTTTCGGTTTCGGATCATCGATGCTCCTATTGGAAGGTCTTTTCCATGTTTTGCCTTCATGAGAAAAAAATGAATAAATTTTTTTCCCGTTTGTTAAATGTGATGTTATTATCATTATTAGTTGGCGAAAAAAAACACCTTTTTAAGAATGATAATTAACATGTCCATAAAGTTTGGTTGTAAGTTTCTTTTTCTTTCTTTCTTTTAAATTTATTTAAATTAGTCAATAAAATCATTTCATTTCATTTCAAAGGGAAAAAATGACAAATTTCTGACAAAGAACAAGGCATTTTCCTTATATGAAACATAAAGACATCAAAAAAACCACCCTTCGATGTTCTTAACAAAACAACAAAGCAAAAACTTTGTTTTTTTTTAACAAAAATGGATGCGGCCGGATGATTATCCAAGTCATGTGATGTTTGTTTTACACCGGCATGGATTTGATAATGATGATGATTTACCTTCGTTCGTTTGATCATCCATCATCCATTTTTGAATGAATGAAAAAAACATTGAATGATATGGATATGGTGGTTTGGTTTGTTTTTTTTTCGTTGTTGTTGGTAACATCAGTCAGTCGATGATGAAGATAAATCATCATCATCATCATCAACCAAACAATAAAATTGATCAAAAAATGATGATGATCATTATGTATCATCATCATAATGTTCATGTTTTTTTCTTTTCTGAATGGTCAACTATATGTTGGTCATCGTCGTTGTAGCAACCGTGTTTAACTTTTTTTTTCTTTTTTCTTGTTTTTGTTTTGTGGCTATTTTTAGTGTAACATTTTTTTTAAAAAAGTTGCGATGGTGGTCAAGAGTGAGAAGAGAGAGAGAAAAATCAATTTCTCTTACCCGGGTTATCACTGTATTTGTGAATGATAATGACCATTATAATCGGATCTTGATGATGATAATGTCTTTTAAGCCTTTGTTGTTGTCGTCGTCGTTTTTTTTGAATTGAAAAATTGAATTTTGAAAAAAAGATGTTTGAAAAAAAAGCAAGCAAGCAAGAAGCTCGAAAGTTTTTTTTTTGTTCAAATCTTTCATTGTATGGATGTTACAGCCAGCCAGCCAATCATTACTCATCGAATTAGTTTTTTTTGTGTGTGCCCATTTTTACCTGATGTTGATTTTGCCAAAAAAAGCATGTGTTTTACCTGGTCGCTGAAGTAATTAACGTTTTGTTGTGCTCTGATCGAAAAAAACAAACATTATTGATTTGATTGATTGATTCGGATGTGAAATCTATTTTGATAATCAAAACTTGTATGGCGTATTTTTTTTTGATCTGATAAAACAATAATGATCATCATCATCATCATCAGGCGTGATTTATTTGTTCATTGTTTGTTTTGATCATTTGGTTGACTGATATTGTGATTGATTGATCGATCAATAAATAGCCATAAGATTTTTAATAATCGGATAATGATGATCTTGATCTACAACAACAACAACAATTTCGCTAACAGAAGCGATAAATTTTTCCAATTCAGAACGAAGAAAAAAACCAGGAAGATTGCTTTCGGGCAAATTTCTTTAAGAATTTTCATTGATCATGATATTAATGATGATAATGGCAATATGTAATCATATCATCATCATCATTATTTTGATCTACTTTTCGGTACATATTGTGCATCCATTCTATCATCATCAATCATCGATCTAATAATCAAAAGATACATTCATTCATTTTGATTCACAATTTTGATTTTGGAGAAAATATTTTTTGGCCGTTGTTGTTGATGCAGGGTTAAAAAAAAAAATCCATTGATTATTTGTAATGAAACACGAAACTTTGGCCAAAACACAGGATTGGTTTTTTTTCATTGTTTTGGGCCATTCTTTTTTCAAATTTTCAATGGCCAATCTTTATCATTATCATCATCGATATGATAATCGACACCTTTTGATAGGAATTTAACCCGAACAACAAAAAAAATCGGTCGGAAAAAAACTTTTCGAACGCGCCCATCATTTATGAATTTTTTTCTTTGTTTTTTTTTCTTGAAAAACATTTTTTGCCCATATATAAATCATCCATAAATGATGAAATCTGATAGCCATTATATTGAACGAAATGAAAAACTCTTTTCAGTGAAACAAAATGATCCATTGATGTCACTGGATAATTGAACAACGAAAATGATTGATACAATCGAAATCGATTATTATAAAAAAAATTGAATGGCGGCTATTTTTATCCAGGTTGGCTGACTTCTGTATGATGTTCATTTTTTCATTCTTTTCAATTCAATTCACATGTCATTGAACAGCATTGAATATCGCAGCCGCCGCCATTCATTCAGTAAAAATTCAACTTTTTTTTTTGTAAAAAAATCAAAAAAAAAAATTCCAACAATAACATCCGACATGAACAAAAGAGAAGAGAAGAGCGAGAGAGAGAGAGAAAGAAATTGACTTTCTATTTTTGGCATCACCAATGAATTGATCGATACGATGTCAGAAATGTTGTTGATGATGATAATGTTCACCTTAATTTTTTAGTTTTAAAAGTCTAGTTTAATTGAATGATCATTTGAAGCAATTGACGATTTATCCGTTCAGTCAAGATTTTCGTTTTGATGATTATGACCATAGTGGCGCCTAATTCCTTCTTAATGTTTATTATCGTTGCACGAAAACATCTAAACAACCAGGCAACCACTGAATGACCACACACACATCAAAGATTGGTAATGTGGTCAGTTCAGTTGAAAGATTGAAATCTTTGTTTTTTTTGTTCTTTACTTCTTCATTCTTCATCGTGTGACCATTTGTTGAATAAAATGTCATTTTGACATTCTTTTCATTTAATTTAATTTCATTTTGCTGCTACTTTTGATGACGATGTTGATGCTTGTGTCTGGTCAGCATCATTTTATGATCAGTTTTTTTTCATCATGCCAAATTCATGATAACATACATTTCGGTTGCTCAGTCGGTCGGTCAGTTGGTTGATTTTGTTCAAAGAAAAAAAACCTGAGCATCTCTGTCTCTTTCGCTCTCAGAAATTAGCCATCGTCCGACAAACAAAAATATGAATTGAAAGACCCGTTATGTGTACGGGAAAAAAACGAAAAAAGAAAAAGAAAATTTCTATTAATAGATCAACACAGTTTGGTTGAAATAGGCAAAAAAGAAGAGAAAATTATTATTATGGTCATTGCCGAAGGATTTCTCACCAAACTTAAATGAGAAAAATGATCATGAAAATCATCATTGTTCTTGATCATTGTTTTTTTGGGGGTAATCTCTCTTTTTAATTCTAAAAAACATCTCTTTTTGCATAAAACAATGGAAATTATTTTTGGGTTTAAATAGCCACCGAAAAGATTTTCCTTTTTTTTGCTTTTTCTTTGGTTAATTCATTATGATGACAAAAATAAACAACAACCTGATGATGATCATCCGGTTATCCATTAGACATTTAACCATATTCCTTGAATGTTTTGCCAAAAAAAAAATTGTCAAACAAAAAACAAATGGCTAATTTTAGCCTAACAACAATGGTGGTTTTCATTTAACACAATCAACCTTAACCATGAAAACAAAAAAGGGGGACATAATTACATCATAATTTTTTTCCTTGCTTTGCGATTGTTGCGCCTGAATTGTTTGTTTTGTTTCGAAGTTTTTTGCTTTGTTTCGAGCGAATATAAATTCACCATTCTATAGTTCTGATGTGATTGATCGATCGATTCGATTGGATTAAAACAATGATCAATCGAATGATTTTCATTTTAATCATATTGATTTTTAATTATAATATTCAAATGATTAATTCAGCACCACCAACAACAACAACAACAACACTACCAACAACCGTACAATCAAATCTAACAACATTATCAATAGAATCGATACCTTGGTTCGGTAATGATTATGATGAAATAATTGATTGTGGTGTACGTACATTATTCAATACAATATCCATATCGATTATAGATAATCGTATTTATCAATTTAATATGGATCTTTCGGTTACAATTTATGATGAATCATCAAAACGTTTAAATGATGATCGAAATTATTGTAATCTAACAACGGGTAGAAAATTTTTTCTTAAAAATCTTAATCCTAATTTTATCGATATGAATATTCAGTTGGAAAATTTGATAAATTTCTTACCAAAAACCAATTCATTATTGCATAATTATTTTGGTATTGCATTACGTCAGGAAATCAATCCACCAAATATTCGTTTTGATGTTTTTATCAAAAATTTGACCAATATTAACGAAAATGGTACAAATCAATATGAATATTCAAGTCATTCATCAAT
>ERZ500997.93-NODE-93-length-23656-cov-5.623745_pt1 | contig 23656 bp, 28 predicted proteins | sample MGYA00248826_ERZ500997 | MGnify/ENA primary metagenome ERZ500997 (study PRJEB25958, sample SAMN03398524) | human skin metagenome | study: EMG produced TPA metagenomics assembly of the Human Skin Microbiome Metagenome (human skin metagenome) data set.
TAAAAACGCATAAAAAATTTTGAGCTAGAACCGTTATATTTATAACAAATCTTTTTGTTTTTTAATCGACAAATTTATTATCAAATTCAATCAGGATATTGCTTGGATCGATTACATCGATTATCAACAAAATAAAATAATTAAAAGTCAAGTGTATTTCAGCATAAGTGCTTGCATCACTTAGGCGACGACTATTGAATTGGCCACGTCTTTACTTATCAAATGATCTCGTAGATCTTTTTCTGCCTGTTGTAATGTTCGTATGAACGAACTTAATTCCAGTTTGTTCATTTCAATAGAGATGGTTCGACGTTGTTGATCGGAACCAACGATGACCAGAGTCAATTTGACTAAAAATTTTCGCATGCTCAACATTCGCTCGTTGCAGATAACGTGCATAAGTGACCAATCGTAATTGTCCAGATAACCATGACGTGCGCTTGCCGCTCTGAAAGCGATCGCTTTGAATAGTTGCAATCTTCTAATTCGTAAACAATCATTGGCAATCTTTATCACATTTTCGTTGCATTCCTGGACAAAAAAAGACATAAGTTTGTGATTTTGTGTGTGATCATGATACGAAACTCACTTCTTTCTTGGTGAAAATGAGTAAATTATTTTGGCAAACGTTCGTCAGAAAAAATCGTATCAAATGTTCGCTGAGAATTACCAAAGTATTTTTTTCTATAGGAAATCGACTGTGGAATTGGTCATCAAGGTAACATTGCTTGGATTGTTGTAGATCAACCGTATACATGTCACAACAAACATCAAGAATTCGGTGGAAAAACTGACAAAAAAAACATCGTCTTTTTAGTAAATTCTTTGTAATGAAAATGAACATGGTTGCTCACCTCTTTCAAATGATCATTTGTCCATTCATTCAATTGCTGTAAACTGCCTGCCATGATCAATCAGAATTTGAAATGTTTGATTAAATTCATTTCATGTTTTTTTTTGAAAAAATGAGCTCAGTAACCACTATTTCCACTGTACAGGGTCGAATTTAGTTTGTCGTGTTGATTGTGTTGAAAAAGTCTTAATGGATAATCGTCGGGTATAAATGTATGAACGGATGCAATGATTTTGGGAAAATCGTTGATCGTCGTATTAGCGACTTTAACAATTATCATTTGCTCTGGTAGATAGACTGATGATGAGTATGATACAATGATTATAAATTAAAATCCATGATAGATCCAGATGTTGATCCTCAAATACTGTATACAACTGAAGCATTCTATACTCCATTGTGGCTTAATCGAACAGGATGGTCATTCGGAGGTGTACCAGTTACTCAATTGGAGATAATGCCTTCGTTGAGTGGTCACGCAGATCTACTTTATTGGATGCGCTATTTTCGTCGATCAGATTCACCTGTTGGTTTCATATATGGTAGCCCACCACAAAATGACGATGGTGACATTGACATCGATCTAGTTATATTGAATCGTGTCACCTTTAACACGACTAGTTATCGATTAAAATATCGTATACTCAACCGAAACGGTAACTCAATTATTACTTTGATCAATTTTCAAATTAAATTGCTGATTTTTTTTGCTGGTCTGCAGAGATCTTCAAGTTCCAAGTGGAGGTAAATGAAATATAACTAATGAAATATTACTATTTATCCATCATGTTTACAGATGAAATTTTTTGACATGGACATTGAAGATTTTTTCAATGGCGGCATGATGATTACTGTTCAGGACATTTTCGCCAATCGCTTGTGGCAGAATAGTAATAACAGTGCTGCTGATTCAGTATACATAACACAAGTGGCCCGGCCGATCGACGTTGGTGGAAGATTTCCTCTTGACCCTAACGAAAAAGAATGGTATTGTATAACTATGTAAATGCGACTAATTTTATTGTTTAAGTTTTTATTTTCATATCATAGTGTGGTCGTTCGAATAGGGAATAGTCATAATTTCACCGAACAATTATATCGATTGGAAAGCGAAGTTCGTCAAATCAAAAACCGTAATCCATGTCCTAAACATTACAAAGCAACCACTGTAGAATATGTTTTCCGGGAACGCAAATTACACGTAGATTGGTGTAGCTTCAAATTGATTAGTCCTTCGATATATAATTGAATAAATCCTGTTTCAATTTTGATGGACATTTTTTTGGATGACAGCTAGATGACGCTGTAGCACATTGCACTGTGTGTTTGTAAATTGTTTTAAAACTTTCATCCTATGAACATGAAGCCAATGAATCACATGTTCACTTGCATGGCGTTAGTGAGAAATGTGAAAATAAAATGGCCCCATCTGAAAAGAAAAACGACTATGAAGATATTTCTGACCAACTTTATCCTGACCGTAAACGAAAATCAGGTTCAACAGATGAAGAACAGTCGACTTCATGGTATGACATTGTGAGCGGTAAGAAAAATGCAGCCGAGAATTTCGTTCGAATACGATGTCGTTACAAGGTTGAAAAAGCATTGAGCGAAAGTGAGTTATCAGATGAGTTACCATAATTGATGTCTAAATGATTGATAATTTGTTTCTATCTACTCTAGGTCCTCTGGTGAAGCTATTAGTATCGGCATTACGGTCCAAAGGATGGTATTTATTTTCCATTTCGAAAAAGTTAAATGATGTTTATTCTGTTTATTATTACAGTGAAATCGATATGAATCGTCATATTTGTTGTGAAAATTGTGGCGACCAAGTAACCGGCGGTTACGATACTACTCGTAATCAGATTGTTGTATGTCACAATCGTGTCTACACAAAAGAAATGACTGCAGCCGTCATTGGACATGAATTGATTCATATGTTTGATTATTGCCGCGCTAAACTTGACTTTAATAATTTAGATCATATCGCTTGTTCGGAGGTAGGTTCATTTCTACAATCGACCGCTTATGACAAATAAAAGCTTTTCCAATTAGATCCGTGCTGCCAATCTCGTTCATTGTTCGATGACCAGTTCATTTTTTACTGGAACCACCGGATTTAATAAAGTAGCCGGATCGCATCGAGAATGTGTAAAGGCAAAAGCATTATCATCGATTTTGGCCGTACGAAAAGGAATGCCTATTGAACAAGCTGTACAAGTGGTAGATCGTGTATTCGACCGATGTTATAATGATCTGGAACCAATTGGCCGTAGAATACGACTAAATTCACGTCACATTAAATGGGCATATCGTGAACGGTTTCTCTATGACTACGATTCATTTGCTTAGCTTTTGGTGTTTGTTTCAATTATAATAATGAATGTATTATCTTGTAGTTTAATTAATGTTGATTGTATACTATTAAAATTGAATTTCTCAAACCTGTTGGATCAATGAAATATTATGCTTTAATGAGCTTGACGATGATCATCTTTCTCAACCTGTTCATGTTCATGTGAGAGAAAAAGAGAAAACTTGATGTACGGCGTGTGTGTTAAAGTGCTTTATGGCTGATCAATTCAAATCGAGTAGGATTGGTTTTGGAGTATCTTTACGTCAGTTAGATCGAGCCCGATGTGTGTGTGTGTGTGACGCATCGAATTGGCTTGTAACCAAACATCATCAGCTTTAGGAATATATAAAGGAAGAGATTACATAGTGCTTCTATATATAACTAAATAACTCGTATTTCACGTGTATTAGACTGCGTATGCGTTCATTTTTCATGCTGGCTAGTGATTCGAATAGAGAATTCTGTATCCATACATACATCAAATATTCATGACAACGACGAGCCTGGTCGTTGTGATGATGTTTCGGTTGATTGTGATGAGCAGTAGCCAAGTTTGACACAAGCACAAGGGAGTGTATACTGCTCGCGAATTTGCCTGCTGCACAATTGCTTGCTTGCTACAGCATCCGAACCAGTCAATAATATTATTACTGAGCCAGCCGAAAAAAAAACTTTTTTGTGTAGTGCCAATCTAAGTATTTGATCAGGGTCAAATTGGGCCCATGAAAACGAAGCGTTTGTCAGGTGATTTCAGTAGCCAGATGGCTAGAACCAATGTGTCGAATCTGCTGACACAGCTAGGCCTTACTTCGTCATCACCAGGTTCATCGACCACATCGCCTTCGTTGTCACCATCTTCATCATCCGGGTCAATGGCTGCAAGCGCAACGACAGCTAAAGTTCCCGTCGGTCCATCCGTATCTTCGCCCGCATCTTCGGGTCATGTAACCGATAAAGCTCAAATAATTGAGATGACAGATATGGCTGAATATCGGCGTTCTGTGATTGCATCATACAATGTCCGTTTTATCGGATCGATCGCATTACGACGGCGACAAACTTATCCTATGTTAAATTGGATCTTGACCGATTTGCTTTATCAATCAAAATGTGTTGGTATGGATCTTTCTGCTTGTATCACTAATTGCCTAATGAAAGAAAACGACAACGAACGAGCTGAAGGTTTTCGACGTCTCAAACAACAGTTAAACCAGGATGGGAACCAGATCAACAACGGATTGCTTGTCCGCATGGACATGATAGTTGCAACAACATCTGAAGGCAATTCATACATGTTTCAGATGTGCAATCCAGTCGATGGTCAATGTCTATTGCGTCACAAGTTTAGCCGCATATTTTTGCTAGGCAAATACTATCGACAGCCATCGCTTTTCTACTATGTTCACAAATCAGATGAAGACGTTGTTAACGCCGTACCCAGTATTTATCTGTTTCAGGCGGCAAATCAGGTTCAGGTAATATATTATTTTGGATTAGATGTGTTTGTGTATTCGCGCAATTAACAGCATTATTTTCAATTTAGCAATCCGAAATTTGCATGAAATTTAACGAATTACGATGTAAACTACAATCTTCGATAGATTCGTCAACCAAAGGAACAAAATCAGCGAACGACTCGAAAGATCCGAACAGTACTTACAATCCGTTATTCGATCTGAACAACCAACAACTTAACATAAACAACAATTGTTTTGAAGTGCGCCATATTGGCTCGGTGCTCATTACCCAAAAACGATCAACGCCCTCTATGATTGATCGGGCAGCCGACAAGCTTCATCGAGAAATCTTACGTGATTATCCTTCCGATTCAGATTCTACACTTGCATCTGATCGATCTACAACCGCCGAATCGACCGCTGCTACCACCACCACCACTACTACCGCAACCAGCAATAAACCAACGGTAATTACAACTACAGGCTGTGCACGTCGTCAATATCGCAAAAATCGTTTTCTCGTACAAGTCATTGAAGAATCTAACGAATCAAACGAACCAGGATGTCAATCACCACCACCCCCACCGCAGCCGCCGCCGCCTTCATTATCAGAACCCACCGAATCCAAATCTTGGCAGCCGGATACGAACGGAGCTAAACAGGAACCCAACAAAACTATGTTATTCATCATTGGCACAATGGACATCTGTCTGATTTCAACCGAGAATCATCGACAAGTCTATTCTAAGGTATTTGCCAACATTTCTCATTGTTCTCAAGGTTCCAAACATGCTGACCACTTTGGCGTCATTGTACGTGAACCGTACGTGCCACCGCAACCATCCGGTCTAGACTTTACATCAATGTCGCAGCAGCCGACCACAGCTACTGTTTGTCAAAAAGGTTCATCAACTAATCAAGACACCAAGACAACCGCAACATCTACTGCCGAGAATTATGTGCTGCATATATTCCAGTGCCAATCCGAATCAATATCCAATGATCTTTTATGTTCATTGCGTCAATCTTTCAACAATGCTTATCGTCATCAGCAGGCTACTGCTGCTCGAGCAACAGCAAATGCTACTGGTAGCAAAGATAATTCGCCTTCATCAGCTGCAGGATCACAGGAAAATCTTTCTGCTCCATCGGCACAGACTCTTAAAACCAACACCTCTACCAACAATACCCAGTATTGCAATAACTGTCCGATGAACTGGTTCCATCAGCTTTGCCTTGATATATATGGTCTTGATGATGTTAAAATTTTTGCCATGCTTTTACATCGAATACGACATGGCTCTTCGGAACGTCGTTGGCGCGAATATCATACCGTATTTGAATATCTACAGCTAGATCGACTAGAACAACGTGTTGACTTGTTGATTATTATGCTCAAAGCACGAGTAGAACGAATGCAACGATATCACGAAATACGTGATGGCAAATGTCGTATGGATCTGATCAGTCTTTATGAACAAATCGAACAATACGATCCGGTTTTGCGTCAATATCAGCAACAGAAATCTACTCTCAGTTTGAATCGGCTTGAAGGTCTTCGAATGATGGCTCGCAGTTCAATCAGCAATACGTTCGATGCATTTCGCAAGGTAAATACTTTATTTTTTGTTTGCCATCTGATCAATATTGATGCGTTTTACATACATACATAGCGAAATCGACAATCACAATCTAATGAGAATCTACAGAACAATTCTGCGACCAGTTCACCTTCGTCGTCGATGATGAACCTTAATTCGCCCACCTTATTTGGTGGTGGCTCTTTATTCGCCTCGATGCTAGCTCCTGAACAATCGACAAATACTGATCATCATCATCAGGCTTCTAATTCGGTAGCACGCCATGAAAGTCCAGTTGTCAATCGCAATAACAACCCGCAATCATTTCAACGCCGTAACACGGTAGCCGACTGCGGCCGAGATGACGAATCCGAACCGACATTTGACACACATCGGAATCCTCTTCGTAAAAGCGGATCGATTGACGAAGATGACGACAATATAATTCAGAAGCATTCGCCACCAACGGCAATCGGATCCCGATCTAGCACACCTCAACGTAATCAACCTTTAATGGATATCTATATAAAGACTTCGAGTGGCAATGCTATGTCATCTGCACAGTTTTCTAGTATGGAAGAATTGCGACAAAATCTTAATCAATTACTTGATCCTAAATTGCTTGCGACTGAAACCGAGAACGAAGTTAACGACGAATCGCAAGACGAAGACCACGATGACCCAGTATTCGAAGATAATCAGCGACGACATTCGTATCATGATCAGGAAGGTTTCCAGGTTCCCAATGATGAAAACACACATGCTGGTGTTGCAGATGCTTCATCTACAATTCAGATGCGTCATCGGCTATTTCGTCGCATTCGAAAATCGCTGAATCAATACAAATCTAATGCCGACATCGAAAACTTAATCAACAATCGGGATGATCTATTATTGAATGTGCCCACTACTAGCGTTCCAGTTGTCCTTAGCTCTCCATCACTTCACCAATTAGACTCGCAGCCGCAACAGCCACTAAAAGATGAAAATAATCGTTCGTGCAAGGCACGACAACTATGGCAATTTGCAATCCGCAAGCAGCTTCAACTTCTTAAACATGAAAATGTTCGAAAGCAAAAGCAGCAGGCAGCAACAAATGACGTTCAGTCTAATCATTCACAAGCTAAATCACATTTACAGGAATCAAATGCAGACGAACCACAGAAACCACATCCAACAACTTCCGTAAAAGTCGAAACAAACAGCAATCAGCAATGTAAGGCAAAGCGGAATCATTTACCGCATTAACCATTTTTTTATCTAATTTTTTAGCCGTCAGTAATACCGGATCCTGTTCGCTTATAGATCGCGTTAGTCAATTGTACGCGGATATTCCTGCCATCGAAACTCAATCACAACTAGATATGGCCATATTACAATGGCGCAAATTGATAGAGATGTTTGAGAATTATTGTCATAATAACCCGGGACAGCCGCAACAACAACCACAATCAAGTGTTACCGAAAACGAACGTTCGATCCAGACCGACGCACAGAATTTACATTGGTGGAGCCATTATGAACGATCAATTGTTGACGCACTTCGTATGGGTGTACCCAAAGAGATTCGATCAACTGTTTGGAAATTTCTTGCCAAATATCGTCGATATCGTCAACATGGACAATGTGATGCCTTATCTACGCCACGTACTACTAGACCAAGCTATCGTAATTTGCTCAAACAATTGGCCATTCATCAACATGCAATATTTGTCGATCTTGGTCGTACGTTTCCGACAGTTCCATATTTTGCCGAACCAATGGGACCTGGCCAATTGGCTCTTTACAATCTGCTCAAAGCATATTCGTTGCTCGACAAAGAAGTGGAATATTGTCAAGGTTTGAGTTTTGTTGCCGGTATATTGCTTTTACATGTAAGTGTGTTGCATACATTTTACTTTCAATATCATGTCTTAATTATTTGGTGTGTAGATGAACGAAGATGATGCCTTTGATCAACTTTGCTATGTTTTATATGAATGTGGTCTTCGAGAACAATACAAACCATCGATGGATGCTTTGCAGGTAAAGACTAATTTATTACTTTTTAATGAAATGAAATTCCAATAGAACAATTTTGACCTTGTCTATTTTTCATGTTACAGATGCAAATGTATCAATTGAATCGTTTGCTTTACGATCTAAATCGCCCGCTTTATGATCATCTGGATAGAATGGACATTTCACCTACATTATATGCGGCTCCTTCCTTTCTTACTGTATTTGCCTCGCAATTACCGATCGGATTCGTAGCACGAATATTCGGTTTGTATTTGGTTACCGCTTTTTACTCAACCAATTTTGTTAATTTACTTGTTATTACTTTGTTTGTTTTTGTTCAGATTTGCTCATGTTCTATGGCATGGAAGCTATATTCCGGGTTTTCTATCATCTTATCGATCGTATTAGAGACGAAATTCTCAGCACACCGATTGATGACTTAGAGCGGATTATGCATTTACTACGAGTTGTTATGCTTGATTTAAGCGCAGATGATATGGCTCGATTTTTTGAACGATGTTTACCAGTGATTAACAGCAGCAGCAATCCACAGTCTATTTATACGATGAATTCACGACTAGAACAATATCGATTGGAATATCAGATTTTACAAGAAGAATTTGTTCATCTAAATAAAATCAACAAGCTTGCCGTCGAACAGAAATTACAACTTAAACAGAAACAGCAGCAGCAGCAGCAGCTTAAACCTACACAAAAACTTCAGCCAAAAATCGATTCACATCAACGAAATTCAATTGAAACAATCGCCGCAACTACCAGCATCACTACCGCTGTAGAACAACCATCAGCTTTATGTTCGGCCAAATTAATCGAATGCCTACGAGATGAAAATCTTCGACTGCGTGAACAAATGGAACGACTTCAAAAACAAAACTTGCAGCTTAGCCGACAAGTCGAAGAATTACAATTACAAGTACGACGCCAGAGTCATTGATACTGTTGAGGTTTTCAAAAAGTTAAATACAACAAACACACACACACACCTAACATGATAATGATTACAACGTGCCTTCTAGCCATTCTAATATAATTTTTTTTTTTATTTTAAATAGACCTTTGCGACATACGTTACACCAGTACCCTACCGGAAATCATGATGATATTGTGACAATAGCCACCATCATCATCAATAATAATAATAATACGTGTAACGTATGATGATGCACAACACTTGACACACAAACAGACACTGAATATATGAATTGATAGGGCATTGAATTTTTCATTGAATTTCCCATTGAATCACACAAACACATCATAAAGACAAACTTCATTTTTTTGCTATGTGTGAAAAAACGAAAAACGAAACAAAACAATAAAGCCAAACCACCATCATCATGGTGAAACGGAAACCAGAACCCATCATTCATTCATTCATTCATTCACATATTTTGTGCTTAAACATAAAAAGCAACTCTGCTTTCTCATTTGCAATCCTAACCAATTTTCTAACAGAAGTCAACGCCACACATACGCATATTATATTGGAAAAACTATACGCGGGCGAATTGAGATTGAGAAACAGGAGCCCAGTTTAATTTAAAATTTTAATTTATTCTAACAGCGGGCCATCCTGTATGTCCTGTGTTGGTTGGTTGTGTTTGATGTTGTTTTGGCCATTCATCATAATTGATGCTCTTCCTATGTGTGTTTGGCGTTTGTTCCAATTACATTTTTTTTAGTTGACAATGGGGAAACCCTTTTTATAATCAATGTGTGTTTGCTCGCGACCGACACCTTCGACAATATGAATGAATGAAAAATCGACCATTGAAAGAGAAATATAGAAATCGATTGTCATTCTGGTCACGCAAACATGCAATAAATCTGAAAATACATTTCGAAATACCAAAGAATCGAATGACCTCAGAATCAGAGTCATGAATCGTAATGGCCAATCGCAACGACGCCAAAAAAAGGCTTCATCCATCATCAATCACGGTTCGCTTGAACGAGCCGTCAAGTCGATCTATTGATTGAATCGATTGATCGGTGTTAACGAATAACGAAAGTCATATACAATTCACCTGGCAATATGTTTAAGAGGGCACTTGAAACTTTGCAATCAGATCTCTGGCTCTTTGCTTTCTTCGTCTTGGATATGGATATTGAGATATAACATTATTAATGAGAAATGTTTTTTTTACCATAAAATCATGAATGTAATGAAACCTATTATGAGCTTGCCTGTTTGCCGCCGTCTTGTTAATTGCCATAAACATTAGGGCCGCTATGCTAGGAATATTCATTATGTTTTGTTTGCTTCCGAACAAACTATTATCGTTAGTTCTAGTATGCCCAGTCCAACAACAAAGATGATGTCATTATCAGTTTTGATAAAGCTCATTAAGAAAGACTACGCTAACACTGTCATCATCATTATCATCCTAATAAAATGATCATGAATCCTGGCTGATAAGAGCCCGGCACAACGGCATCCAAATATTTCCGAACCAGATAAAACATAACACACAACAACACACACACACACACACACACACATAAACAACCTGGATATTAACAGAGCAATGTGAATGCATTTTGAAGCAAAGCAAAGCAAGCTTATCGGCAAAGTTTGTTTTTAGTTGGTAATAATGTTGATATAATTTAATAATATAGTTAATCTTATTACACAATCAAAGTCATTTGCAGCCATTCTAATATGATTACAGTACTATTGTATCTTATTGTATTGTCCCATTATTGCTTTACACACTGGGCTCGTGAAAAAACTTTAGGTTGGAAAATTTTAAGTTGATTGCGTCCATGATGATGTCCAACAATGTGTGGATGCTAATCGTTGGCATCGTTGTTGTTCTTGTTGATGATATAGATGGCCCATCCAACTGTGTTGCTGATGTGAATGTGGATGTGGATAATTCTGTTGTTCGGCTGGAGCCATAAACAAACGGCCATTATTAGCGCATAAACATAATTGTCCGACAGTTAGATAGGTACGACCTAATTTGGTTGCTACAACGGTTCGTATAGATTGTGGTTCTAGATGAATCCATTTTGTATTGATCATAATACGACCATGTCCACTGTGTAAAGAAAGGGCTTGCTTACGACTATCTATCTGGATTGATTGTTTCGAAGAGTTTATTCTAAGATGACGTGTTCCACGTAAACGAATTCGGTTTGTATAAGAAGTAAGCGTCAAACTTGACATGGTAGAATGATCAACTGATTGTAGCTGCAATACTTGAGCTGAGCCATTTTTAAACGAAAGGGCTCGATTTTGTAAAGTTGGCGTCGACCTAATAACAACTTGATCGACAAACAGTTTAGATGAAGCCGGTGTTTGACGATCGATGAGTAGCAATAAACGATCGTTATGACTGGATCGAACAGCTATCATATCACCGACGTTGGCTTGCATTGAATCGGCATTTAGCTGCATAAATGAAACTATCGACGATGACCAATGATGAGGACGCAAAACTAAATCATCAGTTTGAATACGCAATTCAGATAAATCCTGCACAAAAAAATGGTAAAACAAGAAATGATAGGGATAGAGGTGGTTGTGATATGTCAGAAAATAAATCAATACAAACCTTGGGAGAGGCCAGATTTTGTACGGCTAATTGACCATTTATTTTGACGCTACCGATAAGATGCAAATGATCATTGGATGCTTTACTGGATAAATGACTATCGTTTTCGATTGCAAAATTCAATTGACTTAATAACCAAATTAACAGTGACAGATTAAGCGAAACCATCAAAGCTAAAGCACAAAGAATAGTCGCATAATGTTGCATAGTTGTCCATCTAGCGACCAACAAGGTTGGAAAGTATATGGATCTTTGACTTTGTTGCCGGTGGTTAGTTGTTATAGCGATTGAATGATTCATTTCTAGCGTTATCTATGACAAACAAAAAAAAGACATACGAAAAATAGGTGTCAAGCAAACTGTCATTCGGTGTAATGAGGATTAAACAACTCATTATTGATGAAAGTAACGGCTTCATTAGCCCGAAAGTTTATATGGATTAGACAGACAGAAAATGTTCAGAGTTGCACGATGACAGGCGGTAGCCAACTTTTTATTGCTAATCACACTATAGTTGTTCACATACAAAATTGTCATTCAATTACTCGATGTGATCGCGATCACATATCGAATCGCGAAGGAAGCGCGAAAATAAAAACTTTAGCATTATCTCAGGCCGAATGCTTGCTTTGTTTTTTTTCCACACACACACACACACACACACATATTCTGACATAGAATAAACTTATTCTTGCTAACGTTACGGCAAAAAAAAAAATTCAATTTGATGGCCAGGCCAAATAGTTAGCTGATTTGTTCATTGAAAGCAATAATAATCGAATTAAATTGAAAAAAATGAAATGCCCTAATGAAACTGATGTTGGCCCAGATCAGATCAGATCAGAACGGGCCCATATCAGATCAGATCGAATCTCGATTTTGGCATCTTTGTTTGGATCAAACCCACCGCCAAACTAACTGCTGCTAGTTAATTGCCAGATTGCCATCAACCAACCATTGTCATAGAACACAGACAAACAAAGACAAAGGCATATTAATGCTGGGATTAGTTTGAGAATTTTTTTCGGTGATGACGGGCCGATGAATCGATCGATTGGCCATCGATTCTTGCTAATGAATGCTAGTTATATTTTCGTAAATACCATATATGTCCATCGTGATCGATCCATAAGGTTGGTTCGTGTAGGGATCATTCAAGCTTTTTTTTTTTTTTGTTTCATCTCAAGAGAATAAATATATTTTTTTCGCCAATGAACGTCTTGCATTCTTGTCACGTTCTTCAAGCCGTGCAGGTCTTTTTTTAGGCTCCGATTACGGCCAAACGGAACACAAATCTAATTTGGTTGGCTGCTGCTATCGATGCTGGTAATATACGCCCAATGACCAATGTTACTGATTGGCTAGCTTTGAGAAAATAATGATTGCTGGGTCAGGTGATGAAGAAGCAGTTTGCCATGTCATAGGCATCAGCAATCAGTAATTGCCAGTTATGTCAATGGTGATGGCACCATTGATAATCAGTTGTCCCAGAGGAACACACACAAAGGCTATAATTTAAATCCGATTCTATTTGATTCGGATTCGATTCGACCCATCATTATTTGTTTTATCAAAAAGACTTTATAGCATTCAGGTAGTCCAATAATGGTGACGACAACTGGGTTCTCATTTCAAAATTTCAATCGGCGGCAGCTGTGTGAAACAATTGATATAACCAAAATGGCCAAAATTTTAACAATAAAGTAACAATAGTGACATGTAAATCACTGTCGCATGCATGGTTATTGCATTCAACCAGCTCACATATGGCTGCCATTATTATGTAAATTGTCAAGATGTGACCATCTCTTACAAAACACACACACACAGTATTAATTCGTTCAGGCAACAACATACACATCTGCTACACACAAGCCATAATAATAATAGATTGACAGGCCAAATGACGACAACGTCGGGATAACAAGCCAATTACATATGGAACAAGCAATTATGTCATAGCATCCATCATTAACAATGATGATGATGATGATGATGGGATCAAATTGCCGGCTACTGCTGACTGGCCAATAGAATAAGAATAATAATAACTTACCGATAAATGGATGTTGTCAACACATGTCTCTTACCATTGGCCAGTTTGTGAATCTAAATCAATGTCTTGTTGCTGTCGTCGTGTCTAGTCGGGACGAACCGATCAACCATTATGATCAAGCGATCGAAACTGACTGACTGAATAGTTTCATCGTATCCAATTCCAACCGATTCAATTTCAAGATAGTGAATGATGATGATGCGCATCTTATCATTATACAACAGACGAACATAACGGGGCTTTTAAGCAAAAATAGCAGCCTATGATATTTCACATAGTGTGATAAAGCAGCAAGATTATTTGAATAACGAATACGAAACAATAAGATGTGTGTGGTGTGTGTGTGTGTTAATATGCCTTCTAGGCATCGAGCCATCAATCTACATTCCATTCTGGAATAGGAATTCATTCAAAACCTAATTAATAATAATAATAATAATAATAATTTCATTAAACAGCCTGAAAGCACGAGTATATACACCTTAATTGAATTTGTTGTTGTTTTAAAACCAATTCCGACATTCGTTGACTGCTGACATGGAACCAGAAACCAGTACATGGCTATCAATGCCATCTGTGGATATCGATTCAAATCATATTATTTGAAAAAATCTTTTTTTAATATTAAAAAAAATGATGCATTGTAGTTGTAAAAATTAAATATTTTTAAAAATATTATTTATCTAATCAGTTTAGATATGGCCTAATTATTTCGACAGCTATATCAGCTCCGTACGCTTCTAACTTTTCTTTTAATTGAGGCAGAAGCAATGAAAGATATAGATGCTTATAATATAAAAATTGGTAGATCTCGATTGAGATTTACCCAATCGTTTTGATTTGATTTGATTTGATCGCTGTTATTCGATCGATTTCATATTGCAATGATGGCTAAAGTTATTGACAAATTTGGTGTTGTTGGCCATAATAACAAAACAAAACAATTTTCGCTGTTTTTTGATGCACAAAGTTGCACAATGCATGATAATGATGATTCACAACCTAATCGATGGCTGTCTTATTATATGAATGCGTGCATTCTGTTCTAAACTAGTGATCCAATCACCGGTGCAATAAGAAATTGGATCACTTGTCTTGATAAATGTGTTGAATATGCTTATCGCCTTAAATATAATCTGGTTGTCTTGGCAATCGATTTGTTAACTACTATTGTTTGTTGCTTAATATCAACATCTATCGTATACGAAGAAGCTACCTGTTGGTGGAGTAAAAGGCACTGTCTGTGATTCCACACATCAATCAATCCTTTTCATTGCGTCTCATCTTAGCAATCTAATTTAATTCATCATATTTATTCTTTGTACAATTTGCGTGTTAAATTCATGATTCGTTTGCCCAAAACATGGGCGTAAAAACGACTCAACTAATTGCGGTTTTTGTCACCAGTTTAGCGTTAGCAATTCCTACCATGAATCATCGAACAGAAAAATCGACCGGAATTGTTCTGGCTCGATTTGTCAGTCCAAATCCGCAATTAATTCGATTTAAACGTTTCGTTTTGGTTCATCCGAACTCTGCAGTTGAATCTCGTTCGTTGGTGATAGGAGCGACGGACTGGCTTTTACAACTCGATTATCAAACGTTTGCTTTGTTACATAATCGATCCATGGCCGTTGGTTCTCCAAAACCTTATCATTGTAAGGCGTTAATCTGTGATGAACAACGCGGTTGGCTTATTGCCTGCGGTACTAACAATCATGGCCAATGTTCTATCCATGATTTAAATAATATTAGCCAAATTCTTCACGAACCAAAAGAATCAGTAATAAGTGATCAACCAGATGGTTCAACTGTTCTGTTGATCGGACCTGGTCCAGCAATATCATCATCGGCTAACATATCAAACACAGCGTTGTATGTGGCCAGCACCTCAAATGAAAATTCTCGTAGTGAAATTATAGCAACACGGAGCTTACAAATCGAAAGTGAGTCTAGTTATTCATTGATCATCTGTAATTTTATTTTAAATAACTTTGTTGTTTACATTGAATTAATAGATCTAATGCAACTAGTCTATGCGGATATATCGTCCGGTACTAGACTCTATCTCAACAATGCTATTGCTGGTCATTTCTACCTTGAATATATATACGCATTTCAATCCGAAGGTTTTACTTTTTTTGTAGTGGTCGAATCGATTGGTATGGGTAAGCGTAACCAACAAAACAAGCATCAGGCTTTCATCACTAAACTAGGTAGGTATGTGGAATCTAATTTTCAATTTTCATTCGCCAATCCTGTCTTGTATTCTCTGTAGTTCGCATATGCCAGAAAGATGATCGCTATTATTCGTATACGGAAGTGCCTCTTCATTGCAATTCGCACGTAACGGTCAGTAGAGCTAGACGTGCTTTTCATTTAAAGTCACCATCACAAGTTGAAAGGCAATCGTTCGAACATTTGATAGTAATATTCGATCATCATGCTGTATGCATGTATCAGATGTGGGCTTTACAGGCTCAGATCAATGCTAACATTGCCAAATGTTTCGACGGTCAAGGATTTCAAAACATACGTTATATACATTCTTCTTTTCCGCCTTGTCAACGTACCAATATGACACAAGAAGATTGGATATGCGGATCCGATGTCAACCAACATTTGGATACGGAAGATCCAATCATATCTACATCATTAATCGATACCGAAAATCAGCGTTTGACAGCTGTTACTGCATCCTGGATTGATCTAGAACATCAGACTGGAATCTTGACGTTGGGAACCAATAACAGCGTTTTACTACTTTACGTTCTGCTTCCTGATCATTCAAAAGGACAAAAACATCATGATCAACAATCAAAATTCAAGGCAATTCAATACAATCATATTGATTTGGTCGCATTAAATCAACTGCATGATCAAATGCCCATTCTTGCTGATATGGAATTGATGGATGGCCATCATCTAATTGTAATGACCAAAAACAATGTATTCAAATTGGACGTTCAACAATGCTCGAAACATAGCAGCTGCAGTCAGTGCAGCGTTTCAGTTGATCCTCATTGTGGATGGTGTCTCTCTACCAACCAGTAAGTAGGTCTAATTTGTCTAAATTTGTCTAACTTCTGCACTATTTTGCTAGATGTACAATGAGGAAATCCTGTCCTAACCAATCCGATTGGATTTATTTATTCAATGAACATAGTCAAAATGTTCATTGCCCACGTATAGCAACTATAGAGCCATCAAGCATAGCGATTAATACACGCAAAACAATCCGCCTGTTTATGAAAAACTTTAGAGAACCCAGTATCGCAATCGATCAAGAATCGCAACAACCAAGACCACTGTATTGCGTGTTCAATTTTTTCCGCACATCTACAGGCAAGACACACATTATCACTGACAAACAACATTCCGCAATAACGGTAGCCAAACGAATCCAACAAGGCCAAATGAACACGCAGATTAAATGTCCGTCTCCAGAACCTGAACAACTACCCTCAATTAGATCTGAACATTATCTACGTTCTTGGCTTGTTGTGGCCATGAATTTCGATACACATTTCACACAAAATCCATCGACTCAAACTTTGACCGAATTAAGTTCAGGTATTGAATTTCGATTCTGGGATTGTAGCTCCTATCGGACATGCAATCAATGCGTTCGTCAGGGCTCGAATGGCAACTGTATCTGGTGTATATCTGAACATAACTGTAAATACAGTGAAGCCAGTTGTCGAATGGATCGCAAACTAATGGTTCGAACTAAAACAACTGCCGAACGTGAACATATAGCAAATTTATGTCCACGATTTCTTCTAGTCAACAACAAATCACATTTGCTTACTGTACACGAAAAACTAGAATCTAAGATACAAATGAAAGTTTTGAACTATGATGTTCATCACGATGATCGTATTGAATGTAGATTTCAAACAACAAACAGCGAACAGCTTATTGTTATCGGTCATTATAACGCCACACAGAAATCAATCCTTTGTGAACCGATTGTACTCAACATTCCAGCAAAACTGGAACAGCAAGTCGATCGTGTGAATCTTCAAGTGTCAATCAATGACTATATTTTGGACAATCCAAACAATATGAACATTCAGCTTTATGATTGTAAACGTATGGCCGAGAATTGTGGCCAATGTTTAACGCTTACTGAACAATACGCTTGTGGCTGGTGTATGCGTGATCAGTCAAAAGTGATCAGTTCTTCATGTGAAGTCAGTCAACATTGTCGAATGGATTCACAAACAAAAAATGGAATTATCAGATGGCTGAATCAATCTAGCGCTGAACTCTGTCCTAATCCAATCATCCGGGATTTCGAGCCTAAATCTGGGCCAATAAATGGAGAGACAACGTTGAATATTAAAGGCGAAAATCTGGGCCGAACAATTGACGATATCCAGATCTGGATTGGCTTAGAATCAAAACCTGATCGAACCGTTGAATGTCAACCGAAAAAATTTGATCATGCTTCCAGACTAGAATGCGAATTGCGAACACAATTTACGAATCACTCTCTGCAACCGGGTGACTACGGACACATCATGGTCAAATTGCGAGATGTATATGAAGCTCGCTCTACCGAGATGTATCGCTTTATTCGGGCACAATTGTGGCGTCTTGAACCAGATCGAGGACCAAGATCGGGTGGCACTCGTATTCGTTTGTTTGGTGAAAATCTTGATTCGGGATCGACTTTGACCATATTGCTTGGATCGACCGATTGCATTCAGCAAATTGCTAATGATTCTATGATTGAATGTCTTAGCAATCCATTCAACGACATTGTTGCTAAAGAATCTGAGCGGTCTGAATCTACACCTGTCGAAATCGTCGTACAGATCGATGGTGTACCTGTAGACATGGATAAACCTTTGACATTTTATTTTATTGTTGATCCGGTCATCGAACGAGTTGAACACTGGAATTCAGAACAGTTAATTGCCCAATATCCGCTGAGTATACCTAGCGGTGGTATTCGCTTCTTTGTAATTGGTCAACGTCTGGATTCGATTCAAAGTCCACAGTTCTATGTAACTATTAAAGAGAATGATCGGATAAAATTAAATATTAGCAGCGTTTGTCAGCATATTAATGCCTCTTACATAACTTGCGAATCTCCGTCGATTATTGACACATATCTAACAACTTTTAACAACAACACTCAGCATCATTATGGTTTCATTATGGACAATGTTGAATCAGTAAAATCATTGACAACAAATGGAAATTTTGAACAATTTCGACTATATCGGCAACCCGTTTTCGATGAATTTAAAGAACCGGATCAGATTCATCCATTGTATGAACAAGAACACTTGACTTTAACTGTAAGGAAGAAAAAAAAACGATTGAATAACTTATTGAAATAATTATGTTTGTATTGTGTATGTGCAGGGACAACATTTAGATTTACTTTGGCTATTTTCTGATCAGGTGACCATTGCTATTGGAGAATTATACGTTTGTCATCTTATAACCACTTCGGCCAGATTGCTTACCTGTCAACTTCCACAACAAATGTTCAATCAAAATCAAAGAAATAATAATGCCGAATGTCATCTGTTAACGGTTACCGTTAACATTGGTCACGGAATGTATACAAAAATTATTGGTCGCCTGAATCCTTGTCCAACCAATTCGATCAAAAGGATATTGTTCCCAGGAATTGTAGTCGTTTCGATTCTCATCGTACTAATACTGTTGCTTGGATCATGTCAATATCGGAGTTGCCACCAACAACGTATGATACTTCGTGAAAATCTCGAAATGGAAAAACAACGCGAAGATATCGAAAAAGAATTGCGTAATGCACATTTAGAATTACGATTGGGTATTCAGAAAATTGTGGATGAAAATCTTCCTGCACCGGTACGAAGATTTATTGATTATTTGAACAATATTCTGTTCGCTCAGCTAGAACAACCGTCATTATTACCAACAAATAATATCTATTCACAAACCAAATTCAATCGATTCGGGCAATTGATTGCAGAACGGGAATTTCTGTTGCTGTTCATAAGAACTTTGGACAAAGATAAAACAACGTCGATGAAAACTCGTGTCCGTTTCGGTTCTTATCTAGTCCAAGCACTAAGTCATAAGTTGATCTACCTAACCGATGTGATGATCACCTTACTCAATGATCTCATTGATCGTAATCTATCGCAGCATCCGAAATTGTTGCTCCGTCGCAATGATACCATAGTGGAACGTATCGTTTCCGTATGGCTCTCGCTGCTTCTTTACGATCATCTGGTAACCAAACCAATCAGTCAATCATTGTATCATTTATATCAGGCTTTTAATATTCACTGTTACAATGGACCAGTTGATGAGAAATGTGCGTTTGCTCGAAACACTATGGACCAAGAACGTATGTTACGCACTAACATAGGCTTTAAACGATTAACTATACAGGTAGCTTTGATTGATTATTCAATGCGTTCGCTGGCTGACGATGATGATGATGATGATGATGATGATGACGGCGAACATATTTACGAAACACTTATATGTGATCAGAAACCAACAGATGTAAATGAACTGGTTTGGCACCAAGTAGAAGTACTAGACTGTGATTCAATTAACCAAGTGAAACGTAAAGCATTAAACATATTGTACAGTTCCAAACCTTATTCACAACGTCGATATTGTGTCGATGATCTTGAACTTCAGTACATTAACGAACAAAATAAATTGTTCACTTTTGCAAATTCCGACAAAAGTAACGAAAGACGTATCGAAAAAAACATCCAATGGTCACGCCTCAACACATTAGCCCATTACAACATTCAGGAAAATGGTTCACGTTTTTATTTAATGCCAAAAGAATCGGTAACTGCAACAGTGAACAGTAATAGCGCTCATTCATCACCAATAATCAATCGTGATCGTACAAAGTCAGTCATTTCGACTATTGCTCAGTTATTACTCAGCCAACAACAGGAAAATAATTTACAGCGAATCCACGAATGGCATCTGGACGAAGGTTATCATAATTTACAAATTATCCATCATAACAGTAATTTTTCGCCCAGTATCTATCAAACACGTCGTCAAATTACGAAAGAAATAACCCAGAATTATGTGGATCGATTATTTGTTTCCATTTTTCAACGTCAGCCTGACAGGCCAAACGATGGCCTCGACGAAAGTGTTGCTGTTTGCAAACCAATTAAGTTTCTTTTCGATTATTTTGATCGACAAGCTCAAAAACCATGGAGTCGATTGAGGCCAGACTTAAACATCAACCTTTCAGAAAAAGATGAATTTGATCGTCGTGAAAGTCAAGATGTGGCACACATCTGGAAATCAAATTGTTTGCCGTTACGATTTTGGGTCAACATTATCAAGAATCCGGAATTCGTACTAGATGTTGAGAAAGATGCAGTAATCGATGCAAATCTAAGCGTCGTTGCCCAGATTCTAATGGAATCTTGTTCGCTGGAGTTACCACGTCTGGGAGAAAATTCGCCATCTTCAAAGTTATTGTTTTCTCGTGAATTTGAAACCTATAATAGCTGGGTGCGCGATTATTATAATTATCTCAGTCAACTCAACCCGGTCACACATGCCGAAATGGAACAGTATTTTGAAGAGTTCTCACAGGTAAATGACTAAAATAACTAATGTTCACACATGTTTACTAATTATTCTAATTATTCTAATGACATTATCTACAGCGATACAGCGATCAGGTTGATAGAACAAAAGCGTTGGGCCATCTTTACGAATATGTACTAAAAAGCCGACAAATGTTGAGCAATGAAATGGACAAACAAAGTCCAATGTATTTGCGTTTTCAATCGCTTTTTTAAATAGACAAATAATACATAATAATTGTTAATAATAATAATTGTATTCCCGGATATTTTCAAAATAAATATTTTGCTCTCTTGGATCAACAATGACATAGACATAGAGAAGGCAACAAATTAGAACTGGACATGATGGAAACGAGAGGCTCACAATTGATCGCCGAATGCATCCAAAACCGATTGCGGTATCGATCGGGAATAAGTTGGCGCTTCAAGCTCCTCGTGTTTAGCAAGCTGCTTAGTGGCTCCTTGTTTTTGTTTGTAATGGTTGATAATGTCCTGGTCGGCCGGACAGCTTTGTTTGAACGCGTCCAGATTGTACATGTGGTACATGTATCGCCACAGGTAAATAAACGATTCGGATATCTCGAACCCGGTAAAATATTTGCCTAAAAAGCGTTTAAAGTTAGTGCTTAAGATATGAAATGGATAAAAAACATACCAGCAACTCTGATGTGTTGTAGCCGTGTCATAAGTTCACAATCGAAACAGCAAAGGGTGTCGCCAGTTAAGTAGCGAGTGCTACGTTTGGCTAGATGTTGATCAATTTTCTTCAGCTGATTTTCGAATGCCTGCTTTGAATGATCATCGTTCTTGGTGAGCATAACCTTGAATTTCTGTTCACGATTAGATAAGGTTACAATGTTAAGTTAAGCAAATTCTATATGATTTAAACTCACCGTATAAATGTTTTCAATCACGCCAAGTGTTTCTTTGTCAGAAACAAAAAGGTTATGGCCACCCGGAATGTTTTTCATAATATACCGTTCAATCTTTTCGTTTTCGAGCACCGGCTCGCCTCGATCGATCAGGATGGGAGGAGATGTAGAATCGAATTTTGAACGAAAGTCTGGTGGCGGCTTAAGCATATTGACCGTAGTCACTTTAAGCGAAATAGTCTTTAGTTCGGCCAAAAGATAAAGATCCATAAAATATTCTTGGCCAAAAAGACATGCTCCTTTGCGGCGGCCGTCAATCGTTGACGCCTGATTGTATGTTTGGATCGATAAGTGGAATGCTTTCAGTAAATGGATGTAAATAAGTAACTTACCTTAATAATCAGTTCAATTTCTGGAATGTCATCCTGTTGGTTGTTTGATAAGTCGTCCTGCGGAATGTCTGTTGGCTGCAGTTCAGGAGAAGCTGTTCCATTGTTTTCTACAGGCTCCACGTCCGTCTCCGGAACTGATTGTGGTGTTGGTTCTGAATCCATTTGGCTGGTCTTTGCAATTGATATGGCTATTGATGATGAAGGTGCGATTGAATATGCGTTTACTCGATCTATCAGGAAATAATTAATCTGAATGAATGAGTCAGGCAATGTTGAAAATGAATGATGATTGCCACCTATTCCAAATGGCCATCATCGACAATCGTCATAGCATTGACTATATATAAAAATCACCGAGACAACGCATCTAGAACACAATGCAACCAGGCCTATCGATAAGACGCCAAATCTCTATCGACAAATCTAATCAGGGCGGTACCACTTACCAATTCACACCAATGATTTTTTTTTCTTGGGTCAAAACGACTAAAAATGAAATACCCTTCTCAAACGTCTTTGAATTAAGCATAGACAAGATCCAAATAAAAAAAACTCTGATATAACGTCAGGAATATGTTCCCAAACACGAAACAATGTAAATAACGACAATAATCAAAAATAATAATAATAAATCAACAGTTGGCTAATACTCGTCAAATAGCTAACATTGACTCACTTTGTGAGCAACGAAGGCGGCAATTTTTTTAGCGTTGCCATAAACGCCATTCATTCATTGACATGACAGCCGTTAAAAATAATGGCGGCGCCTGTTGCATACGAGCTAAACGAATACATATAAAACGGCCATTGGAGAGTATATTTCACTCTTTAATATCATCATTTTGTCAAGTTTATACGTTGTGTTGCCATCTGTTGAGTAGCGATCAAAATGAATCGAATGGAATATTTTTTTTAT
>ERZ500997.94-NODE-94-length-23612-cov-8.506092_pt1 | contig 23612 bp, 19 predicted proteins | sample MGYA00248826_ERZ500997 | MGnify/ENA primary metagenome ERZ500997 (study PRJEB25958, sample SAMN03398524) | human skin metagenome | study: EMG produced TPA metagenomics assembly of the Human Skin Microbiome Metagenome (human skin metagenome) data set.
TCTGGCAATTTTACCCATATATCAAACGATTTTGGATTTATCTTAAAAAAATAACCAAATTATTATAAATTAGATTTTAATTTCGAAAAAGAAAATAACTTTTAAGATGATCGAACAGCAACAACAACAAAAACAAAAACCAGAAAGAATACCACGACATGAATATCGTTATTGTCGTTTGTGTCATAAACGTGGTCGAAATACATCGTTGATTCGTCCATGTGATTGTCTGATTACCAATTATGTACATGTTAATTGTCTTGCTGAACATATGTTATCGAATGATCGAATTCATTGTGATCAATGTTCGGGACAATATCGTGGAATACGTTATAGTTATACAAGAAAATCATTTTTCGAATGGCTGTGGAAAGAATCAACAGCTCGTAATAGTTTATTATCCTGTATAAGTTTATTATGTTCAATTCAGGTTTGTCTTTATTCGCTATGGCAAACATTGTTTACCGATGAATTGGAAGATTTTGTTGATGATATTACCGATATTGATTTTAATCTAACCAGTGATGCTATCAAACATAATATGAGTATCATAATGATCATTCAGGTTAAAATAGTATTACCTGTTTTATCGATTATATGTGCTATTAAACAACCGATTACCGTTTGGAATGATTATCATAAATATTGTCAAAATCATTACAATATTTACATTGATGAGGCATTAACCGCTTCACATCAGCCACATCAACAACAACAACAACAACAATGATAATCACATGAATACTTGACAATAAACTAAAATTTTATCAAATTAATGAACGTAAATGGGAGTTTTTGTGTTTGCATTCCAAACCAAAATATTTCATGTATTTTCCCTTCCAAATTATCACTAATGATGTCACGAGAAGAGATTATAACAAAAAATCAATTGATTTGATTTGATTAGTAATCAAACTTGAAACATATGATGATGATGATAATTGATCGTATAAAGGAGTTTGCTTGTTTGTTTCATTCTTTTTCTTTTCAATTGCCAAACTCATCCATTGATGATGATTAGACGTTTGTTTTTGTTTTTTTCAATTTTTGTGTTTGTGTTGGTGACGGTGACCTGTCAAACCACCACCACCACCAAAAACAATTCCCGAACATTTATTGTCGATTATCCGAATGATAGATTTCTTAAAGATGGCCAACCATTTCGTTATGTATCCGGTTCGATACATTATTTTCGTGTTCCAAAACAATATTGGCAAGATCGTTTAAAAAAAATGCGTTCCGGTGGTTTAAATGCAATACAAACATATGTTGAATGGAGTTCACATGAACCAATGCCTGGTCAATATGATTTTGATGGACAAAATAATCTTATTGAATTTATTCGATTAGCACAGACCGAAAATCTATTGGTCATATTACGTGTAGGTCCATATATTTGTGCTGAACGTGATTTAGGTGGTTTACCATTTTGGCTATTACGTGAACCAAATATTACATTACGAACATCGGATCCAAGATTTTTACGACCAGTAAATCGTTGGCTTGAAATACTTTTACCTAAAATTCGACCATTATTATATGAAAATGGTGGTCCAATAATTATGTTGCAAGTTGAAAATGAATACGGTAGTTATGGTTGTGATCTAAACTATACCATTCATTTACGTGATAAATTTCGTGAAATTTTGGGACATAAAGTAGTATTATTTACAACCGATGGTAATGGTGATGGTTATCTTCGTTGTGGTCATATACCACATGTACTGACTACTATTGATTTTGGATCCGGTACGAATGTAACTAAAGCAAAACAAACATTATATAGACATCAAGAATTTGGTCCATTCATTAATTCAGAATATTATAGTGGTTGGTTAGATTATTGGCAAAGTAATTTTAATTTTGTTAATGTTAATCCATTTATTGAAACATTACAAGAATTACTTGATAATAATGCATCGGTAAACATGTAAGATAATTATTATAAATGTAATTAACATTTTTTTTAAATTCAAATAAACATGAACTTTGTAATTTTTTTTTTTAAAATTATATAGATACATGTATCATGGTGGAAGTAATTTTGATTTTAAAGCTTCCGGTAATGGTGGTGATGAAAATTATCAACCAACATTGACTAGCTATGATTATGATGCACCAATTAATGAAGCAGGTGATCTTAATGAAAAATATTTTGCTATTCGTGATCTTATTGCACAGGTAATATTGTCATTTTCCATTGTTTTTCGATTGATTGAGGTTTTTTTCATGTTTTTCCTTTCCAACAATCAAGTATCTACCGACGGATTCGATCGATGAAAGAAATATAAAAGCTGTGAGTGAAAAAATGTCATTACCTCCTATCAATATGACATTTGTGGCAACCATTTTCGATTTGTTACCATTTTTGGCAAATAAAACTTTAAGCAAATATCCATTAACATTCGAACAAGTCAACCAGGCTTATGGTTTTTTGCTATATCAAACCAATCTGACATTCCATCCAACCAATCCGGCTATACTTTCTGTTCCGGGACTTAGAGATCGAGCTCATGTTTTTGTTGATCAAAGATTTGCCGGCATTCTTTCTCGAACACAAAAATATTTTAATCTTTCGATTTTAGCTCATAATGGATCTGAATTAAGTATTTTGGTCGAAAATCACGGTCGATGTTCGTATGGTTGTATTAACGAACATAGAGGCATCATTGGTAATGTAACCGTCAACCATAAACATTTACTGATCAATTGGACTATTTATAATTTACCGTTTGATGAACATTCATTTATCGATACCGTTACACAATTGTTACAATCAAAAACGACATTACAATTTGAATCGAATTATTATCGAATCCCAAGTATTTATATTGCAAATTTTACATTACCAAAATTACCTGGATATCCATTGGATACATTTCTACAAACAAATGGTTGGAGTAAAGGTGTAGCTTTCCTAAATAATCATAATCTGGGCAGATATTGGCCAGTGGCTGGACCACAAATTACTGTATATGCACCGGGACCATATTTTAATCGTGCACCAAATTCAAATGAAATAATTTTATTTGAATTGGATGAAAGTCCATGTTGGTATGATTCAAATAATAATTGTCAAATACAATTTGTTAAACAACATATTGTCAATGGTACATATGCAAACTAACTAACTATTAACACAAATACACACACACATTGTTGAAAGAGATAAATAAAAAGAAAAATGATTTATTTGATTGATTAAAATTAAACAAAACAAAACAAAACGAAAAAAAACACAATTAAAAAATGGAATAAAATGATTGTTATCGAAAAGGAAAAGAAAGAATATCACAGGTAAGATGTATGGAGATTGATAACAACAACAATAATAATTCATAAATGTTCTTGATTTGTGTTTGCCGTTTTGTTTAGAATTGAATAGGATGACTGATGATGATCGTTGTTTGTTGAAGTACATCCGGTTTGAGCAAGCTGAACTTGCATCGACAATGGTTGTTGTCGTTGTTGTTGTTGTTGTTGTAGTTGTTGCGCAAGCGAATCATTATCAGCCAATCCTAATGAATTGGAATTATCGACAGTAGTATTACTGTCTACGACCAGTAATAAATCGGCCATACTGCAACGACCATTACGAACTATGTTACCGCTTGTTTGTAATGGTTCAGCATATTCATGATCGGATCGATGAAGATGATTGTTGCCACCATTAATATTTGCCAACAAACTTTTACGTTGTGGTGATGAATAATATGATTGTTCGGCTATAATGGCAGAACCATTTGTTTTTGATTGTTGTAGCAATTTTAATGTAGCAAAATTGGCCATTCCATTCTCGCTAATATATGGTCCAATACGAGCATGACGTGGTGAAGTGGCAAACATATCTCCATTGTTTATGTTGCCATTCAAAAGATTTGATTTTGAATCACAGGAATTGGTACAGGATGTTGTTGCCATTACATTGGCAGGTGGATGAAATTCGGTCATTGGATAACATTCAAGACTATCACGTCTACCGTTTACTAACATAGTGTTGGTAGTGATTGCACCTTCTTTACTACCATTATAACGGGCCAAATGTTCGGCACAAAGATCCTGTCGTAATGATCCATGACCATCAACCGAATTGACCACATGATTAACATGTTGTCGTCGTAGACAACCAAATAAAGTGGCCAATATAACAATCAATACCATCAATGATATTAATACGGGTAACAGAACAGTAAAATTACGAAAATGAATATTGGCTGTATGACCGCTGTGCATCGAATCGATTGTATAAGGATCCATTGGCGATGCCGATGCGGACAAACCAATACTACCACCACCACTATGTAGACGGACAACAGCCGAATCGTTTGGCGTATGGAATGTGTATTCTTGTCTTGTAACACCAGGTTCAGAATGTGCACTAACCAATAGTTGATAATCACGATTTGGACTCAAATGATTTACATAGAAATAATCACGACTTTCCAAATATTCAACCAAAGGTATCCATTGTTTTTGTTGAACTGGTTTGTATTGTATGGTAAATGCCTGTATCATACAACCACGAGCTTGCCATGATTTTAGCGATAAAATTGCAGTCGTCGAATTGGCAACAATAAATTCGGCTCGACTAGGCGCAATCGGTGTATCTCCTTTGGTTCGAGCAATGACCGTTTCACTTGGTTCTCCAGTACCCAAACTATTCGTAGCAGTCATATACAGATGATATTTTGTACCACAACGAATACGTCCTTGGCTATTTTCTTTGTTCAACACAAATTGATTCGATTTTGCATAGATTCGTTTCTGATGCCATTCGGTAGCCGATTTCTGTTCATCTTGGCGATAATAAAGAACATATTCTTTTTCTTCAATGTCGTCTACAGTATGACCATGTGATTGTTGAAAACTGGAATCCCATTTAATTAGGATACCATCATAGGTGGTGGTGACCACTTCTAACAACGGTGATGTTGGTGGTTGCGAATCAAAAGTTGATATTTTAATTTCATCGGAACGTGGTCCTGGACCAACACTGTTGTAGGCTTGCAGAATGATTACATAACTGGTTTTACGTTTCAGATTGGTTATGTAGCTAACTTGTTGCGATTGTTCACTGATTGTTGAAGCATTAGGATCATCATTGACAACATCAACATTTTTGTATTGAAATGGTTCATCCGAACCAACAACTTTGTAACCAATGTAATAGCCTCGAATACGACCAAATTGTACAGCTCGTAATGGTGGTCGCCATTTAATTTTAAGCGATGTAGAAGATGTTGTTTCAACTTGGACATCGGTCGGTGGACCACCCGGTACTTCTTCCAAAGTTTTCGTTACAATTGAATTTGTGCTTTGTTCAGATCGACCGATCTGATTTTCAGAACTGACTTTAACTTCGTAATAACAATTGGGCATTAATCCTTTGACCGTAATTCGTAATTCGGTTCCACTATGTGTGCTCATTTCGTTCCAAAAAGATTCCGGTTCATGTTTCATATAACTGCAATTCACTCGACGATATTGAACATGAAATCGAATCAATGGTGAATTACCGGAATATGGAGATTTCCATTGTAGTTGTATGCTTCGACTGGATACTTCAACTATTTCAACACCTGGCGGTGCATCAGGTACCTCTGTACAGATGAAAAAAATCAACAATCGATAAACGATCAATAAATCAAAAGTAAAATTGAAACAAACCTTGAACGATAAGTTGAACCGAAGTATTATCAGTACCAAAATCATTGCTAGCAATACAAGTATAAATAGTCGAATCTTGTCGATCAACATTGATAATCTGTAGAAAGGATATAACTTTTTGTGAAGAAATAACATCCTGTTTGATCGTATAACGTGTATCGTGAAATGTATGCATCATCGTTGTCAAATGATTACTGTCATTCATTGTTGCTGGTGGTGGTGGCGATGGTGATTCGGTGATTGCCATATTGGATGATGAATGAATTAAGGCTCGATCTTTATACCAATGAATATGAAGAACTGGATCACCTTGTACTTGACATTCTAACAAAGCTGTTTCACCTTTGCTTACAGATTTACTTAGAAATTTTGTTGCGAAATATGGTGGTGATTGTACGATCAAATGAATCACTTTGCTAAGACCGGCACCGATACCATTCGATACCTGACACATATAGAACCCTGCATCCGATTTGTCCACTTCCTGAATGAAAAGTGTTCCATTTGGATAGACTTGTCGTCGATATGTGGATAATAGTTCTCTGTATTCGGATGGATGTTGGTCGATATCGTTTTTCGTTGATGATGATGATTGATCAATCGATTGATCATTAACACCACTATAATCATCCAGTCCGTTAGTTGTACTGCCGGATATGGCAGTGGATTTTTTCCATAAAACACGAGGTTTTGGATTTCCTTGTGCATTACAATCAATAATGATATTATTGCCCAAAACTACTTGACTATTTTTTGGTTCGGTAAGCCAAGATGGCGCTACATTCACTATAAGATATGTGGTTCGATTTACCGATTGAACATCATTCCATGCCCGACATGTCCAATTACCAACATGACGAATCGAAACACTACGAAATGTAAGCAATGAATAATCTTCATCTTCTTGTACGGATATACCCATCGCATGATTAGTGGTGACTGGTTGAAGAACACCATTGTTGTTCTGTTCAATATGGCCATCATTTTCATGTCTAAACCATTTAATACGAAGTGGTGGATCACCTTCCAATACTGAACACATAAGTTTTACTTTCATTCCTTGATTGGCTATAGTGGTGGCCGATATCAATTGTGAATCGATTAATGGAGCAACACGAACAACCATTCTAATAGTACCGCGTACCGGCTTAGCATCCGTTCCCTATATGATAAACGAGAAAAATAAGAAATGAGAATTGTGTGTGGGTGGTATAATCCATATTAGCAATATTGATGATCGACATTCAATCAATCAGGCTATGAATCGATTGAACAAAGACAAAGAGAGCGAGAGAACGAAAGAGTCTTAAATTTTCTTTTAAAAAAAAAATTGGAAGAATGTTCCAGATGTTTGGCTACAAATGGAAATGATTTTTCAACAACAACAGAAAAAAATCCTATGTAAATATCTACTATTTTGCATTGATCGTATCGACAGAGTGTGTTTAGAATTAGATTGCCTGGTAGCAAAAAAAGATTAGAAATCGATAAATATGGAAAAAGAGAAAGAAAAACATGCATCAAACTAAGACAAGACACAAATAATAAAAATCAATAAATCAGACTTGGCCTTAATATTCTTAACATATTCTTCAAACTCGCAAAAATAAAAATCAAACTGACAACGTTTGGATCATCATTATCATCATCATCATCATTAACATGTCCATCTCATTGACTAAATGGACAAGTTTTGATGTATAGATGTTTAAACACTCGATCTCGCATGGATCAATTATTATTGATTATGATGATGATGATGATAGTGTGATGCAATAAGTACCAATAGGCTAATGGTATTCTCATCAATTTTACACTAGAATCGTTCTGAATCTCATTAGTACCATATACAGGAGATAAAGCAAACAACAAACAAAAAACAACAAAACACTACTTGCCTTAACAATACATTCATAGTCTCCTTGATCATTGTCTCGATGAACATTTTGAATGGTCAATTTGCCACCCATGCCGCCGATAATGGCTTCGATTTGATGACGATGATTACTTGGCAATATAGCCGATCGATGTTGCCAAATCAATGATTCGATTGGATAAGCGATTACTGGACATATTAAAGTAACTGAACGGCCTGAAATTACCGTAATCGTGTAGTCGGATAATGATGATGATGTCTTTGTTGGAGATGAGTTGCTGCCCGTTGCCGATGCCGACGCCGTTGAAAGCCAGTTAGCTCGCAATGAAGCAGGTCCAATAACATTGATTCTAGCCGAATAGTTTATGGTGCCAGCACTATTACTTGCCATACATTGATATTGGCCACCATCAATCACTTTGGCATTGGTTATGTTAACAAAACTGACTACATGACCACTTGATTTAACAAAATCACCCATTGTCAATCGCCGTGGTGCATAGCCATCAATAGATTGTCCATCCAGAAACCATCGAATTTGAGGTAGCAATGTAGAACTAGCCGAACATTTCAACGATATTTGATTGCCTTGTTCGAACACTAAACCTTCGGCAAATGTTTCGACAAACACCGGAGGACTATCGCCCAATTTAAGCTCACCAATAGCCTGTATACTATGATCATCTGCCTGGACAATACATTGATAACAGCCAGCATCTTCACGGACAACCGAACGAATATTAAGTACATGTGGTTCGATCAATCGAATACGACCTTCACCACCACCGTTGGTAACATATCCAAGATTGTTACTGGCTTGATTGGCAACAGAACCAATAGAACCAGCCATCATAATTGGTTGACCATCTTTAACCCATAGTATCGATATTGGTTGGCCTTGACTAACATTACAAACAAACGTAGCCGTTGAAGTCATATCGGCAACTAAATAATCGGGTGACATGTTTACTTGAATTGGACGTGTCACGTATAATTCGATATATGATCGTTCTTCACCCAATGAATTATTCGCTACACAAATCCAATTACCCGAATGTTGTTCGGTTACGTGACGAATATCAACAAAACTATCATAGATTTGTACATTTGTGGACGGTCGAATCGGTGTAATTAAACCGGATTCAGATGCTTGAAACCATCTATTCTCACCATCACCATCACCAACAACAAAACAAAACATCACATCAAAACATTATCCTAACATATGTGTAAATGGTTAAACTTACCTGAGAGTTGCTTGTGGCCATGATTTTGTTACACATAATAATTGTGCACTATGACCTAATTGTGTTTTGATCGGTGATTGTGATGTTATTCTTGGACTAACACCCGATATGACATCTATTTTTTTTTATATAATGATTAACATCACCAAAATATGATGGTTAGGTTATTTGAAACTCACAAAAAAAAAAAAAAACGAATGCAATGAAACAACTTACCATTTACAATAAAATGTCCTTCAATTGAACTTAATACAGTTTCCTGTGAAAGTTCATGTCGTGTTTGGCAACGATAATAACCATTATCTGATCGACTTGAATTTCTGATTAGTAAATCACCATTATCTAGTATAACATAACGTGAATCTAGTTTCAACAAAACAAAAACGAAAAAACGTTACAAAACAAACAAATTCAATTAGTATGGCCATTGGCTGCATAGTAAAAAAGACACAAAAATTGAACATGGCCAGTTGAACATTCAAACATTAATGGACTTGGATTCTTCATTTTCAAAAAAATGGCCATTTTCTCAATCAATTTGTTTAATTGAGTAGCCATCCGGTCAAACCATCATCAGGCATCAGGCATCAAAATGATGAAGAATATCATATCATATCCAACTTGCCTATATGATGATAACCTCTATGTGATTCGAGCATTTGAGTTATCATCATCATCATTGGAAGTTTAAATGGAAAACTTTTTTCTTTTCTTTTTTTTTTGTTGGAAAATACGGAAATTAAGTTTTATTCATTCAACTATTTTTGGACAAACGGATGATGATGATAACAATCAAATCGATTACCATCGTATATAAACAGTGAAAATAGTTTTTTTTTTTTTTGGAAGTTAGTGTGAGCGAACACTATTTCGACTAAATCGGTAATGAGATTCGATTAAAATGAATGAATGAGATTCATATCAGCATGATGGTCGTTTGGTAATCGACTGGGCACATCTTTTTTTTTTCATTTCTGGGAGAAATCATAAGTTAATCAATTCTGAATGTAGAATTGTTGCTTTTGCATGGTGGACCTTTTTTTTCTCTCTTTCATCACCCAAACAATGATACAAACAGCGATTCTAAACTTTTATTTATTTATTTATTTATTTGATTCTTTGGATTAGAAATAATAATGTTTTTCATCATCAAATTGATGATATGACCAATTTGATAAACGCTGTTTATTTATATTCACATCTTTTTATATTACAGTAGGTTTTAAACATGGTCGAAACATTGTTGCCAACAACAAAAAGTTTTTTTTTCGTTTTGTCATTCGACAAATACAGGCAGTGAGCCGTAACAAATGTGTGTGTGTGTGTATAGCATTATGGATGTGGCAATGTATATCAAGTTTGCCCAAAACTAAAAACCATCCATTGTCATGATAATGGCCGGTTCCATAGAAAAAGAGAGTGAGAGAGAGAGAGAGAAGGGATGATCCATCAAAGAATAAAAAGATGAAGAAGAATAATACCTCTCAACAACCATAGCAGCAATGTTGATGATGAAATCGAATTCTATCAATTACTGAGTGGGAGAGAGAGAGAGAGAGAAGAAGACCACCAAAGTTCTACATTAACAATGGACAGTATATACTGAGCATAAATCATTTCCAATTCGAATGATATCGAGGTTTATATTCTGGTTAGTTGACATTCTGAATGATGATGATCACCATCACCACCACCACCACCACCACTACACACAATACGAATTGATGGGTTCACATCACACTGTATGGATGAAATTCAACGCAATTTTCTATGACGTTTATGAATTTTCTTATGCTTCGTTTCTTTTTCACCACCACCACCACCAACGACTGTTTCAATATTGGAAGAAATAATAGATGGAATGGCTACCAGATCGATGGCTTTTATTTCGACCGTTTGTTCATCCAGTTCGTATTTGATGGTATTCGATTTATCTTGAGTGGATGATTGACCATCGCCATTACCATCACCATCATTATCCTCATCATCATCATCAACAGTAGGAGCAGTTGCTTGACGCATTTCTTCCATCCTATCTGACAATTCTTTTTTTTTCTTTTCTTTTAAACGTTTTAATTCAATTTTTAAATCACGATCTAATTGTTCTTTAGCACGTTGTTTACGTTGTTTTTTACGTCCATGTACGCCGGTTAAATATTGTTGACGATCAAATTCATCGAAACAAAGTTCAATTTTTTTCTTTTTATTTCTTCCTTGTTTCATTTTGATACCCGATGATGATCGTGTTTGTCGTCGATCCATTTTTTTAAGTTGCCAAAAAGCAAATATCGATCAAAAGCACCAAACACAGAAAAACACAAAAATCACTCACAAAACATGCTGGCCGCTCAAACACAAACACATTTTTTTTCGGCTGTTCATCAATGATGGTACTATGCGCGCCGCTATATGTGAAAAATATTAACATACCTTTGGGCGAAAGATGTGTAGCCAGAATTGTATCTTCTTTTAACCATGCAATAACATGAACATATTCTCGTACAAATGCTGGTATTTGACATTTTAGATGACCCGTATTTCCTTTGATTGCATATTCACCATAAACTTGGACATTATATGGTTGTGGGATCACTATATATATTTTTTTTTGATGATGATCAAATAAAAAAAAAGTCAATCATTTTATTGATTCGATCAAACAAAACACACAGATGCACAAGCAATGCAGGATCATTTTTGTTAGTCGCGGGTTATCATCATAATGGAAATGGGCAGTATTTTTTTTTCATCATCATCAATAATGATGGACCAAATGAGCAAATGATGATGCTAATGGTTTTTTTTTATTCTAATGGTTTATTATGTTGGCTAACTAAACACACAAAGTTAGTTATCAGATCAGATCTATCAACAACATTCCACCTCTATGTGTATGGATCGTATGTCATCATCACCAAAAATCAGGTGTTGAACTTGGCAAACAAAAAAACATCATTTAGTTTTTTTTTGGGAAACTGTGAGTGTTAACTGATCTAATTTGCATATAACGTGATTAGGGCGTAAATCAAATCGAATAAAAGAAAATGCATCGTCGATTCTAATTGATTTTTGTGTTTGTGAGTGTTAATAACAAGCAATTCTATTCAACAATAAAAGACACTTACCAGCACGAATTTCACAATCTCGACTACGAATTGTACCAATCGAATTGGTTGCCATACATCGATAGATCTGTTTTTTTTTTGGTTTTGTTTTTGGAATGGAATGAATTGAACAGTGTTAAATGATGATGATGACATAATCATTATTTAAATTTTTATTTTATTTAGTTAAAACTTACTGCTGAATGGACATCTTGTCGAAATAATGTTGATGAAAATGGTGATAAAACAAGATCACCATTTGGCCTGATTGTACGTAAACCATTAATATCTGTAACGATTGTACCATCGGACAATGACCACCAAATACGAAGCGGTTGTTGTCCAGTAATTTTACATTGAATCACAGCACCAGTTTCATTAAGAAAATGAACACGAATAGGCGGTTCGATTAAAAAACGTGGACCATTACGTTGTTGTTGTTGAGAATTTGTGCTGGATGAAGCTAGATCACCACCACCACCATTATTACTTATGGATGATGCAGATGATTCAGATATGGTGACATTGAAGATAATGATGATGATCAACAATAACCAAGACCAAAACCAATGAAAGGCCGATATGGATGACAACAAGGCTAAAATGCAAAACAAAAATAAATTATTCTGATTAACTTGTTCAATTTCAAAAAACAAAACAAAAAAATTTCTGAGATTTGTCAGAATATTCATATCTCGGAGCACCTGACATTTTGGAATATTTTTTTTCTTTCTTTGTTTGTGTGTGACAAAGTGTTAAATTTGAATTTTGGTACTCTGTGTGTTTGTGTGTGATAACATTGTTCCACCACCACCACCACCATCATCATTATGTCGATAGAGAAAGAGAAAAAAGGAAGAAAGACACACGCTTCTGGTTCTTGTTTCATTTATATAATTATTGTAATTAATGCTTTTTTCCATCTCTCTCTTCCTTCTCTCTCTCTCTCTCGATTTTTGCATGACTTTTTTTTTCCTTCTCTAATTTTATATTCATTAAACAGCAACAGCAATAATAATCTCCAATGAATCAAAAATGAATTCATCGTCGTTGTTGGCGGTTGGTTGGTTGGTTGCCAATCGGAACAAATCTAATTTAATAATTTTTTTGTGCCATATCAGCAAAAAAAAAAGAAACTGTTATTATAAATGCAGATTACCATTACACATCTCAATTCTCTCTTTTTTGCTCTATTCACAAAGAATGAATATCGACCATCAAAGAGAGGAAGAAGAAGAAGAAGATGATGCCCAACCAAATCGAACACGTTAATTACAACCTGCCATTTATTATTATTATAATCCGTATTACATGATAAGCACGCCCAGCTCAAAAAAAATAGAAAAAGAATGATGACCTAGCATGTGTGACCCAATGATATGTATTTGATTACTGACAAGGCAAATACCAGAAATCAAAAAAAAAAAAGAACGGCTTAAATTTTTTTTTTTCGGGTCCAATTCCATTTGGAAATATAGAATAAATTCTCTCATTGAGAGAATGAGAATGAGATAGAGAAATGGAATGATGGGTTGGCACCAGCGACTTTATTATTATTATTCGTCGACCAGAAAAGTCGACTTTTGATAGGCACGCACACACACAGACAATGAGAGATAGAGATACTTGGAGCAATGAGAAAAGGATCATAATAATAACATTAATAAACACGTATAGACTTTGAAGGGAGAAAAGGCGGCTTTATTTAATTATGTTCCCCACATTAGCGTACACACACGATCAAAAATGAAAACCTAACTGAATGTCGCGCCCAAACAACCAAAAGAAGAAAAAAAACGACCATCGATCGTAATCGGATCTATAGGAAAAAAAACGAAAAAAGAAAGAAAAGGGCACCATCTGACCTAAACTCATTTATTATTATGGATTGTTGATGGTGATGGTGGTGGACACAATTTGCCTGATTGATTGGATTAAGAGAGAAGCAAGCAAGCAAAATAGCCATAGGCCCAATCAATTGGAAATTGGTAACCAAAAAAAAAGTAAAAAACGAATGATAAATGCAAAAACTCGTTTGTTTGTTTGTTGTCCAATCCAATTTGAATGTTTTTTTTAATATTATTCTTATTCTGGGAGTTATGATTATCGAATGACCCAATTGACAAAAAAAAATTTTGAATTTCGACTGTCATATTGGCAGTGTGTTGTTTGTTTGTTTGTTTGTCGTTTGTTGTTGTTTGTGCGTGTGTGCCATATATGCATAAACCAACACCTATCATTATGTAAATGGGGTTTCCCTTATTCATTTTTTTGGATTTTGTTTGATTTGATATTCGAATTTTTTATTTTCGGTGGTGGTTATGATGAGCCATCATAGTAATGAATTATTAAAAAAGAAGAGAATTGTCATTCGAACCAGTCAAATGATCAGAAGAAGAAGAATAAAAAGAATATTAATAATGGAAGCAACAAACTGAAGAAGACACCGTAACTTAATAATAATAATAATAATCGGATGGTCAAACTTAATGAATAATGGTCATCATTCATTAACCAATCATAATTCTATATCCATATCATTAAGAAAAAAGATAGATAAATAGATATGGAGAGAGAGAGAGAGAGAGAGAGAGAAGGTGTTGTCACCAATTCGACATTGATGAAGATGGTTGGTTGATTTGGTTTGGTTAGTTCGGTAAGAGACACGCAATGTATCCATTTAACACTATTATCATCATCATCATCATCATCATTGTCATGGCTTTCAAGCACGCTATTCACTGATTCATAGTTTCATAGGTTTTACACTGGTTTTGGTTACCAAAAAATCTATGCTTGAAGAGCGGTAGCTTTTGTGTGTTTGGTGTTCTGGATTGGATTGGATTGGATCGGATGATGATAGCACATCTTGAAAAATCATATTCGATTGGCTTGATTGACGAGTCAATCAAGCCCAATAATGCCAACACTTTTTTTCATCTTGATATCAGTGTTTTTCATTTTTTTGGAACTGTCAATCATTAATATATAATGTGGTTTTATATGACATGAATCGAATTTGAATGCAAAAAAAATATGCAAATTAATCGAGAGACTAAACAAACATCTACCGAATGACTGACTGACTGACTAACTTTACTAACTAACTAACTGACTATAGGGAGCTTAGTTAAAAATAATTATAAAATTAATTTATAACCATTAACCAAGGCCTACATTTTTGTTTTTTTTGTTTGGTTAATTGATTTTTGTTTGCCAAATGACAAAATTCAATAGAGAGAAGAATATTGGGCGCTCGATGTATGTATGTTTGGGCCGGATATCATTTTGATACGGAAAACACACACTGTGTGTGTTTGTGCAAGCATCATTCATTCAATGATATTTCCCTATACAAAAAACAACAACAACCAAACAAACAATCATTTATTGTTGGTATAATGCATGAATCGATAAAGAAATAAAGAAAGAAAGTGAATTAAAATTAAATTAAATTAAATTAACGATTAATTAAGTTAGAATATTCTTTATAAAAGTTTGTTAGTTGGTTGTTCTGATCAATATATGATTATGCAGAATGTCAAATCATATCATCAATAGAAAAATGTCATAGCCAATGGCAATATTGGTCTATGGTTTCAAACACTGTACACCACTAATAGAGAGAGAGAGAGAGAGTAACCAATCGATAGCCAGATGGATACCATCATCAAATGCATGATGTGTGTAAATAAATGGCCAGTGTTTATTTTTTTATTTTTTTTGGGTAAAAGAATAACCCTTTCACAGAGAATATTTGGTAAATGCATAAAACACAGAATCACCAGAATCGAAAACAATTATTAATTGTCATCGGATAGCGAAAAGAGAGGGAAAGAGAGAAAGACAATACAACTAAAATAATAATGATAAAAATATCCGCGCTTTCCCGATTAAGAGCCAATTGAAGCAAACACTGCCTTAACTGTCTTGCTATTTGTGGACTGCGAATTACATGGAATACACAATTCTTGTTCGTTCGTTTTTTTTTGTTGGTGAAATTCTATTGAATGAAATCATTGAAGCTGATAAGAACACATATAACATACAACACACTGAACAAACATAGAGAGAATAAAAACATTAGACAAAACAATAGGAACCCATAACCGATTCATTGATTGATCGGCGGCTCTGTATAAACCACCACCATCAACCAACCAACATAGTAAAAAAAAGAGAAAAAAACAAACCAATGGATGTTACTACACATCAATCAATTTTATTTGAAAATTTAATGACAATCAATGTTTGACGATAATAACCGACCACACAAAAATGACACACACACACACACGGTGTTTGGTAGTCTAGGTTACCCTTTTTTTTCATTTTTTTTTTTTGGTTGATCAAATCGATTGATCAGAAAATGTAACAAGGGAAAATAAATGGCACCTGTACCATCTTTACTTACCATTAATTTGAATGAGGCATTTATCAACAACACCACCACCTTCTTTTTTATTTTTTTGTCGATCAATGATGTCCAACTTGTTCACCATCAATCGATCCATTGAAAACGAATCGAATCAATTTTTTTTGTTGGGTAATGATGTTCTTTCAATGATGAATGAATGAATGAACAAAATATCTATGATGATGATTGCCACTGGGTTAAATAATTTTTCACTGTCAATCGATGCATTCGATCAATTCAAAACACACACACCATACACCATAGTGTCAATAAATGATGGTCGATTGGGATCAATTATGGTAATAATAATAATAAAAGTAGGAGGAGGATGTAGTGGTGGTTGTCGGGCAAATAATAACAACAACGACAAATTGTGCGCCCAATCAATTTATGATGATCCATCCATACATACACAGTGCTGCATCCGTTTTGCTTGCGGGTATCTTCCCTGCACTTTTTTTTTGATATGTTATGATAACATCTTAAAGTTGGCAAAAAGAAAATACACAAACACACACACACCCACACCAAACAAACAAGCAAACACACTATACACAACAATTAATTAAATCCATTTGCTTCGGGCTCTAAAAACACAAACAAACACACAAAACTAAAATGCAAACAAACGGGTTATTTCGATCCATCATGAATATATTGAATGCTTGTTTGTTTTTGTTTTGGTCGATCCAAAAAGATCGATCGATAAATTGTTGTCATCGATGATTGGTTGGTTGGTTTGATGGGCCAGGAATTGACTAAGATGATGAATCACACACATATAGTGAATACCTGAATTGATGATGTGGTGAATTTGATGATTGTTGATTGACGTTGACGTTGTTAAAACAGAAAAACCAAGAAAAACAATTCAATGGTTCTGCATCATTGATTTACTGAATTGACTGTGTGTTTGGATTTTTTGCCGGTTTTTTGGATGATGTTCCATAGAGAGATTGTATACATAAAAGACACATACAGAAAGAGAGAATTGATTGAATTAAAAATTGATCCAGTAAAAAAAAACCAATAGGGACCAGAATTTCACCAGAATGAAATGAAATGATTGGCGCCAAATGTCTATGATAATTCAGTGTGAAATGAATAGAAACCACCAAGCTCCGATGATACAATTTGAATGAATGAATAAATAAACCAAAAAAAACCAATTTCGAGAATTGAGAATCATGTTCTGGGTTCGAATTCTGGATTCTGTATGCGTGGTCGTTCATCGTCACTGTCTCCGTTAACCTTTAGTAGTGCCTCTACCACAGAAAAAAAATCAACATAACATTCGATTGCTATGATCCAAAATTCCAATTCTGTCAATGATCTGCGCTATAGATAATGCGCATGTCAGAAACGAAAAAAAAATTCCACAACAGCAATGTGGTGGGAACGAACGAACGAACGAGCATAAATGGAAACATTTCCTGTCATGTTTTTCGTACTAATGTTTTGCTCGATTTGTATCGTTTTTTTCGGGTTTTTTTCGTTTCTTTGTGATCGTTTATTCATTCATTTCATTTCATTCGCTTCTTTTTTTTCCTCTCGTTATTCTCAAATAATCAAATCGATACACGAGTCAAGTCAAGTCCGTCAAGCCAAAAAAAATATTCAAAGACAAGAAAAGTAAAAGGGTTACATGTGAATCATGTTGATTGGTCATTTGCTCATTCAATTTTCCAAATAACCCCGATTATATACCTAAATAATATTCCTTTCTTTTTTCCATCAATCAATCGATCCAATCGATTTTGAACGACAAATTGATCGACTGGTATTGTTCAATTGCTGATAATGTTTGATATGTGTTTACACATATACAAACACAGTGTCCATCATTTGCTTTGTAGTGACAGTGTGTTGAAAGTGACAGCAGCAGCAGCAAACAGAATTTATGTTCGTTTTCGATTCTAGATTAAAAAGATTGGTCGAGATGTGTGCCTAACACTTTAACACACACCAACCAACCAACCAACTAACCATTCAAACCTCCCCCCTTCCCAAAAAAAACATTCATGTCGATTCGTTTTTATTGCAAATGACAACAAATGAGTTTTATCAACAGCTTAAGTTTTTTTTTCACAGTTTGTGTTTGCTTTTGCCTTTTCCTTGATATTGAATGAATGCAAATCCAATGATGTAAGTATTATGATGGTGGTGGTGGTGGACCATACTTATAAATTTAGATTTATCGGCCCCTTTGGTCAATTGCTGACCAGGTCGACGATATCCCACCGGATCATTCATTCTTGCACATTTTGAAAAAATGATGGACTTAATGTGGGGGATGGGAGGGAGGAAGAAGAGAAAAAAGCCGATTTAAAAAGATTTTTTTTCCTTTTCCTCATTCAAAGTGACAAGTTTAGATCGTTGCAGGCAGGCAGGCAGGCAGCAACGATGTTTTGATCATTTCGAATATCAATTGGCACATGATGTAATCGCTTGCTTGCTTTTTTTGACTGTCAATTGTCAGATCAGACCAAGAAAGAAGAAATATCGAAATAATGTTACCAACTGTCATTCGGTTTTTATATTTAAGAAAAGATCATCATTCTTTCAATCTCTCTCTCTCTCTCTCTCTCTCTCTCTCTCTCCCAATAAGAATTTAATTAGATTCCCGTTACAAACACACACAAACATTGACTGGACATCGTTTGTTGTTGTTTGTTTGTGGTTATTGACATTTTTTTGTTGTTGTTGTTGTTGGAATGTTCTGTGTTGTCGATGTATTTTTTCCGCATTTCAAAATGCCAGCAGGCTAAATTTATTCATTTATACGGGTATTATATATTTGAAAAAGCCTGATTGATCGATTCGATTGGCGATTTTTGATCAAATATGAATTGATCAGGTGGTGGTGGTGACCATTGCCGATTAGTACAAAAAAAATAACTAATTGCGATACCGAAAGAGAGAGAGAGAGAGAGAGAGAGAGAGAGAGAAGATCGAATAACCACCAAACACTTGAGATGCTAATAGTATGCGAATAGAAAGAACACAAATCTAAATCCATTAATCATGGCTACTGAAAATAAAATATATCGGTAGAAAGCAAGCACCCAGACACACACACATTACCAAACATAAATCTTCAATAAGATTTATCGATTTTCACACACACACACACACACACACACCGACCGAAAAGACATTATTTTGGGAGAGTTATATTGGTGGTGGTGGCCCAACAAAAAACAAAAATCGACATTTGGCCGGTTCGATCTAATAAAGCAATAGTAGTTTGTTTGCCATCATCATCATTACCACAAATCAATCGATTTAGCTCGAATCAAACCTACCAGGTTTTGACCACCATCACCATCATCACATTATCAACAACAACAAACAAACATTATTTCAATTAATCACACTTATCGATTAATTTTCGGTTCAAACATTGTTGTTGTTGTTTTTTTGGTTGTTTGATGATGTCAATCATTGATTACACCTAAACCAAGTATAATTCTTTAAATGAAATGAGGTGATAAACAAGATTTACGATCGTTAACCAAACAAACAGCGAAGTATCGAAGTAACAAATCACCAGAATAACCAAAGAGACAGAGACAGAGAGAGAGAGAGAGAGAGAAACAATTGACCAATGTGTCTACACACCAATATTGTCAGTCCAAATTCAAATTCAGACAGTCAGACAATAGTATTGACATGTCAATGTAGTAAAAAAATTCAATGTAAAAAGATTGTCCATTGTATTCATTTTCACAAATTCATCGATCATGTTACCAAAATGAATGGAATGTTATGCTATGTGATGAGCTGCTTCTTCTTCTTCTTCTGCTGCTGCTGAGGCCATATTATCATTCATGTTTGATGAATCAATTTTGGATAGAAAGAAATAGAGAGAGAGAGAGAGAAAGACATGTAAATGTGTGGAGATTAGGTTAGCTTTTTCATTCTTTCGTTCATTCGCCCAAAAATACTGAATGACCAGTGAAGAATGGAAAAGAATATACCTCATCCGATACAAACTGGCGACTGGTCAAGCATAATAATGTCACGTCGGTGGTGGTGGTGGCCGCCAGTCGAGAGAGAGAGAGAGAGAAAAGATTTTCATTTTATATTTGATTTTTTTTTTTTTTTTTTTGGGTAAGAATAAAATGCAAAGAATGTACTCTCTCATTCAGCAAGCATACGTTTTCAAATCTGGATGGCATCGAATTCGATTCTTTCTTTCAGTTTTTCTTTTTTTCTTTTTTCCAAATAATAATGGCCGTGTTTAGAATATAATCACGATGATGTCAAATGATGAATCGATGTATCGATTGTGTGTGTGTGTGTGTGTGTGTGTGTGTGATTCGTCCTTCACCAAGACATGTCCATATAATAATTATTAATACGGAACCTAAAATCTCCGGACAAAAAAAAATTTGATTCTTGATTCTTCTTCTTTTTTTGAACAAATTCTTGTCATCGAACATCAACGATGAAACTAAAACCAAAAACTGCTGTCCTGATCAATTAAGGATTTTTTTCATCGCTCCTTTTTTTCTCAACAAGGAAAAAATAATTAACTTGAAGCAAAAAAATGTCAAGCGATTTTCTTCCAGTATTTTTTTTTTGACCGCTGCCAATTATGATTTGACATCGGGAATGATAGTTCTTGTTGACGCAATGATGATCACCCACAACAAAGATTGGTTTGCTTGATTTTTTTTTTGAAAGACAAACACGTCCCATATCGTATTATATCCGAATGTGAAAACCGAAACCAATTTAGAATCACACACACACTTTACGAGTGACCCTTTTCTTGCTCACTAAAAGAATCGATAACATCATTCGAATCCGCATCCTTATTCGCATCATCAAATATCGTTTTGGCAAACAGCCAAAAACTTGAACAAAATTTAAATGAATGAAACTTTTAAAAAGTCAAAGAATTGCTGTCCATAGCATTATGATAATTTTTGTTGTTGTTCTGGATGTGGCGGTTAATAACCATCATAAATATCATTGTTGTTGTTGTTTTTCTTTTGCCAACAACAACAACAACAACAACAACAACAATAGGCCTAATACCTTGTCAATGTGAGAAAAAAAATGTGAAAGTGAAAAAACTGAGAACGAATGAAAGACCGAGAATGGCCGGTTCAGAAAAGAAAAAGTCTAATTTCAAATGACTGAATGGATGGTTGGTGGAAGAAGGAAAAAAAACGTGACCAAGCTATCAATAGTCTTCCTTTTTTTTCCTGAATTGGTTATTCTATTTTCTATTTAGAAAATTGAAGAAAATTGGCAAAAATAAAAGTCAATTTTGATTCTGATTTTGGATCTTATTGTGTTGAGACGCACACACACACAGAACCAGAATTCGATTAAATTTATTAACCGATTCAATTCGATATTCCATCATGATCAATGATGGAATCGAAATTTTTCTTGATTTTCTAATTGTTCCACCAAACCAAGCATCATTTCAAGGCTTGTTCTTCCACCACCACTGCTGGCCATTCTTAAATCTAATCAACTGGAAAATGAAAAACGAAAAAAAACGAAGAAAAATTGAAAAGACTGAAAATTGAGCAAACCGAACCGATGGCCAGCAATGCTGATTGTCGAAAAATTTTTTTCTCTCTCTGGTTTCTTTGCATGTGTGTTTTTCCCGAAATGTTTCCCCCCGATTTGTTTTTCTTCGATTTCGGAATATCCCGAAAAACCCAAAACCAGCTTATATAAAGCGACGATCAGCTCAAATCTTTAATTCGATTGGACAACTGTTTTTCTGTTTTTCTGTTTTTCTTCTGTTTTTCTCAAACTTGATCACATAGATTGATTTTTCTTCTTCTTCTCTGTGGCGATCTTGTTTTTTTTTTCAATTCGTTTCCAAATTCTGTATTTTTTGTTTGTTTGTTTTCAATTCATTTCATTTTCATTTGCTTAACATCCACATACACAGATTCTGCAGTTTAGTGATTCAGTTTTTCCCCTCCTCCTTCGACCAAATCACTGTTAAGACATCTTTTCTTGTTTTTGTGTTTTTGCATCCCACCACTAAATTCATTTCATTTCATTTCCATCGACCATAACCATCATCCACACACACACCATACATACATACATACACAATCGACTTGGGACTTAAATATCGGTGGTAACCGTGTATCGTAACCATAACGTAAACGTCAGCCAAAAAAAAACAAAAACAAAGATGATGGCTCAAGATGCGAACCAAACAACCAGCCAAACATTCATATGAAAATGATTTACCCATATATAATCAAAGACAGGCAACATAGGAAAAAAATGGGAAAAACGAAAAAACGAAAAAATGATTGAAAGCCTACGGTCGCGGGAAAAAAACTGAAACAAAAAACAAAACAAAACTTGCCATACAAATCGATTCATAGCTTTTTTCTTTTCTTTTCTTTTCTTTTTTTTTCATTTTTCAGTTTGTTTGAATCACTTTTTTTTTGTTGAAACACAAACATTCGAATTGCATGCATCACCCCCCTTAAACTATTCTCATCCATCCATCCATATTTAGATTGAAATAGGAAAAAAAATAGAATCAGAAAAAGAAAAGAATAAAAAATTTTTGCTCAAAAATTCATATTCCAAGAATTCTTTTTCGAAAAATTCATCGTTGTCGTGATTCCGTGTGTCTGTGCTTGTGTATATTTGCTTGATTAAGGTCGTCGTCATCATCGGTATCAACGACTATCATCAAAAACGACTTTCAAAGCTTCAGGCTTTCACCTTAGTCACAATTTTGTTTTGTTTTTTCATATAGATAATGATGATGATGATGATGATGATCAGGATATGAACCCAATCTCAATGACATCATTCATTTCAAAACAAAACAAAAACAAAACAAAAAAATTATTGTTTGGGATGTTGGAACCAAAAAAAAAAAAAAAAAACGGGAGAATGGAGACAAATTGAATTATTCGGTGAAGCAAACTGTATTTGCCTTCCTTTCATTTCATTGTTGTTGCCGAATCCAAATTGAAATGAACCTCGCCGTCGACTTGGAGAGAGAGAGAGAGAGAGAGAGAGACGGCAATCACTTTCTGGTGAAACAAAAAACATGAAGAAAAAAAAAATCTACAATCTGCCCTTCTAACTATCTCTATCTCTATGATTTTGAATCAATTTAATTTAATTTAATTCGATTCAATTTATCAACTTGTAGTCAGGCAGGCAATGGCCAACATGGAAACATTCATGTCATAAACCAGAGATGGAGAGTGAGAGAGAGAGAGAGTGAGAGAGAGAGAGAGAGAGAGAGAGAGAGAGAGAGAGAGAGATCCTGTTCCAACCAATAGATCGTT
>ERZ500997.95-NODE-95-length-23577-cov-8.656662_pt1 | contig 23577 bp, 20 predicted proteins | sample MGYA00248826_ERZ500997 | MGnify/ENA primary metagenome ERZ500997 (study PRJEB25958, sample SAMN03398524) | human skin metagenome | study: EMG produced TPA metagenomics assembly of the Human Skin Microbiome Metagenome (human skin metagenome) data set.
ATTTGTTACATTCTATAGCAACGATGAAAACGGATACAATCAACGGTAAGTTATCTCTTCTTATTTCTGCTTTTTATTCATCATATGTCATATGATTTCTATTGTTTTCATTTTCCTGATCTTTGATCTTCAATTTTCAGGTTCCGTTATTTCAGTTAATCTATTCAGTTTGATCATTATTATCATCTTTATTCTGGTGGTTATATTTCTTGTTGCCATAATGAAAATTTATCTATCTAAAAATAATAAAAATAATGAAACGATGGCAAAAAACCGAAAAGGTTATATACCAACGGCCACTAGTCCTAGTGGTAAGAATACTAATTCTAGGATGAATAATATTCGTAATAATAGTATGGGTGGTATGTTAGAAAAACCCCCTGATCTTTGGATTCATCACAATGAACAATTGGAATTGAAATTGGTAGACAAAAATCATGGTGATAATGATTCAAACGGTGGCAGTGTTGCATTATCAGTCAAAAATAATGTTGAACAACCATTTGCCAAAATCAAAAAGACCAATTCAACGTATGGTATGAATACAGGATTATATGATGACATACATAGCAAAAGTCCATCATCACCTATTGATAATATGGGCATGGCAACCATGCGTCGATCATCATCAATAAGGCCAAAAACATCAACATGTATGGATCATTCGTTATTAAATAGTATGATGAACATGGAGCCTTCAACTGGTCTATCACGTCCACTGTATCCTAAAACAAATCAATTCAATCTTCCACATCCAATGGATACAATGGATTCTGCCAGTGCAATGGCCGCTGCCTTTCATCAACATCATCATCATCATCTGTATGATCCAGTACCAGGTTCTGGTAGCAATCATATTGCATTGACTAATATGCATGAAAATCAGATTGGCCATAGTGTGAATTCATCTAATTCATACATGTCTTCGGGAAACTCTTCATCACCACATTCAGTCATTTCGAACAATACTGTATTGACTAATTCATCTACCGGTACATCGAACATAACAAATAGTTCTACCAGTCCTCCCAACACTTCGATATATTTATCGAATAGCCGTCAGCCACAGAAACCATCATCGATGATGGTCCCTACAGCATCCGGTAATACTGTTTCACATTCGGCGCTTAAAAGTTTTGGCGTACCTACGCCACCACCACCGTTGCCTTCTTTAGTTACCTTGGGAGGCATGCAAAATAATTCACATAATAGCATTTATAACAGTAAGTGTCTTTTCTAATTGCTAATGGTTCAAATAATTGACTTTTTAATTTTTAAAAATTTAAACAGGTTCCCTGTCATCCATGGCTAGTCCAAGTAAAAAATTTCTGCTTACCACGACTAATAATTTAAATACAAATAATAACATATGCGGTAGCAATTCTACATTGGCAAGCAATGGTAAATCGGTTACAAATTTCTCGGATGATCATTCAATTTCGGTAAATATTTCAAATTTTTATTATTTGTTTGTTTACCATATTTTCTGATTTTTCATTCAAAAGGCGAGTTTTAATCAGGATGATTTGCATCAAGAGATGGCCAATCTGGATAACTTGATGAAAGATTTGAATGCCATGAAACCAAATAACAACAATATCATGAATATACATGGAATGGAATCCTGTTGAAGAATATCAATAAATGGTTGTCCACGAAAATCCAATTTATGTTGCAGCATTTCATCTTTGGATCATACAATTTTGTTTTTTCCTTCCTAATTAATTTTCAACAATTTATTGTGTTCATTTATTCATTTAATTCAATTCATTGTACAATTTAAGTTCATTTTGTTTTATTTGCTCAGCACTATTTCAGGGCTTTTTTGTTCGTTTATTTTTTATCATCTTTTTGTCATTCTACTTTTTACCCATTTTTTTCAATTACTATGGCTTGTATATAATTGCTTAATCTTTTTTCCTATTTCTATTATCATTTTTTATGTATTGTTATATCTACTCATTTTTTTCACTATTTAATAACATCTTTTTCTTTTTATCAAAACAAAAGATATACAACTACGACTTATACATCATTTTTTTCGTCACGTTCTTCATTGCTATTCGGAAAGGCGTCAAAACGAAAACTTTAAAGATTTGAATACGCCAATATTTATATTTTTCTATTTTTTTTGCTTTTTATTTCATCAATTTTTCATTCAATTTTTGCTTGTTTTATACAACATACATAAAAAATCAATACAATCTTGACATTTTTAGCTGTATCATATATATACGCGACGATACTATTTCAAATTTATTTGAATAAAATTAAATCGAACATTTTTTTTCTGTCTTGAAATTCAGATGTTAATTGTTTGGTCAATTGTATAAGGATTTAATAAGTTTTTGAAAATTTAAATCAATTGAAATTTATTTAGTTTTTTTGAACCTCATTTATGAACGGTTTTGGAAAACAAAAAAATAGAGTGTTTGTGAATGCGTGTGCGCATCATGCTTTCAGTCGTGTTGCTGTCAGCTTCAAACAGTGTTTAAGCTTAACTTCCCGCAACGCTGTTCTTCCTCTTTTCCTTTTCGCACAACACTCACGTGTAGCCTTTTGGTTGATTTTTTCATTTCTCGTTGTTTTCCTCTGGTTTATCAATTGAAATGGTAAGATATTCGGGCCTAATTGTTGCGTCCAATAAAATTATTTTTGTTGTTTTATAATTTTACAGGCTACAGCAGCCTATCGTCCATTAATTTCTGTTTACAACGAAAAAAACGAAGGCACTGGCACAACAATCAAATTGCCAGCCGTCTTTCGTGCACCGATCCGTACGGACATTGTCAATTATGTTCATACAAACATCCGCAAGAATCGTCGCCAACCTCATGCTGTTTCTAGAGATGCAGGTAAATTTATTTATCAATATTTTTACTTGAGTAGCTTTTTTATGATGAAAAAACTTTGGTCCGTGTTTATGAGTAAAATAATGATCAAAATGCCCTCGTGGTTATTGTCTGAGCTTTTTTTAATTTTCATTCACCACATTTTGATTGAATCGTGAATAATCAATGTTTTCTTATCCAATATTAGGTCATCAAACCAGTGCTGAATCTTGGGGTACTGGTCGAGCTGTAGCTCGTATTCCTCGTGTTCGTGGTGGTGGAACCCATCGATCTGGTCAAGCTGCATTCGGAAACATGTGTCGTGGTGGTCGAATGTTTGGTCCCATTCGTGTCTGGCGACGTTGGTATCGAAAAGTTAATCGCAATCAACGTAGATATGCTGTCGTTTCAGCTATTGCGGCATCAGGTGTTCCATCCATCGTCATGAGCAAAGGTCATGTTGTTAATGAGGTGCCTGAATTTCCATTGGTCGTTTCGGATAAAGTCCAAGAATTGAACAAAACCAAACAAGCTGTTGAATTTCTCAAAAAAGTCAATGCCTGGAGTGACATTGAACGTGTTCATCGATCAAAACATTTCCGCGCTGGTAAAGGTAAAATGCGTAACCGTCGCCGCGTTCAACGACTTGGCCCGGTCATTGTTTATGGAACCGATAGCGGATTGACACGAGCTTTCCGTAATATTCCTGGTGTGGAATTGATGAATGTCGAAAAACTTAATCTTTTACGACTGGCACCTGGTGGACACGTTGGTCGCTTTATCATTTGGACTGAAAGCGCCTTCCGCAAATTAGACGAAATTTATGGAACGTGGAAAGCCGAATCAAAACAAAAACGTGATTACACGTTACCACAGCCAAAAATGGCCAATACTGATTTGTCTCGTTTATTGAAATGCGATGAAATTCAAAGCGTTCTTCGACCACGAATGTAAGTATTTTGTTTTATTTATATTCGATTCACCATGATAAATGATGTAACCACTGGGTTTTGAATTTCGAGTATGATAACATTTTTTTACATAGTTCTGATTAATTTTGGATATCAAATTATCATGCATTGTAAAATATATTTATTTATTTAACTTTTTTCTTTTCTGAAAAACAGCACGCAAGTTGTTCGACGTTCTGTGAAGAGGAATCCGCTACGAAACCCGTTGGTCATGCGACGATTGAATCCATATTCATGGATTTTGAAAACACAAGCTCGAGCAAATAATCTACGACGACGACGTGCACGAGAAATTCTTCGCCGTCGCAAAGCTGGCGAAAAAGTCGACCCAAAAGCTCTGGACAAAGCTACCCAATTGTTGGGCATTAAACTCCGTAAATACAAGGAGTACAAATTGGAAAGATCGAAAAAAGCTGCTGCCGAAAAAGGACAAAAGAAATAAAAATTGAATGAATTTTTTTTGTATTGATAATTTTAAAAAATAATATAAAAATGATTACTAATAAACATCCGTTTTATTTGCCATTCAAAATCCTATCAAACTTTGATTATATTTTTTCACATTATCCAATATCATTGCTTTCATCTCGCTTATCATTTGGCTGTTGTCATTCTCTTTCAACTTATTATTGATAAGCAATATTTGACTCAATTCTTTTTCCAGCGCAACTATTTGCCTATGATTATCATCTTTTTCCATTTTCAATTCAATTTCTTTTGCTTCACTTGCCATTTTATCCTTATCGATTTTTAATGACTGTATCACACCTCGTACGGTTTCTGAATTCTGTTTAACAGTTTTGAGTTTTGATTCGACCTGGGATTTTAATCCAGTGACATCCGAATAGGATTTTATTCCTTCATTAAGCTTAGAGATACGTGCCGATAACGTTTCCTTTTCCAGTTCGGCTTTTTCTTTTGCTTGAGTGTTTTTGTAAATTTCCAACTCGAGTTTTCGTTTCTGTATGATAATTTCGTTCGACATATCATACACACTATTTGTATCGTTACGCATTCGTTTGATAATATTCAAATACTTAAGGTATCGTGATAATTTATTGGTCGTATCATTGATTTCATGATTGATCGTTTCAAGTTCATCAATTAATGTTCGCTTTCGATTATTATAGTCGATCATGAAATCATCAAAGATTTTGTCTTGTTGTCGTAGATCGGAAAATTTAAGTAATTTATCTCCATCTTTATAAAATTCGATTTCACTTTTGATTTGATTTAGACTAGTATTCAATTGTTCCATTTGATTGGTCAACGAATTAATATAATTATTGTCACGTTTTACTTGGGCAAGAAGATGCTTGCGTTCATTCTCTTCTGAATCTTCTGCATTTAATAATTTATTCTTTTGCTTTTCTAGATTTCTGAGTTTTGTAATTGCTTTAATCAATTCCATTTTCATGATGTTTCCATCCCTAACGGTTTTCTCTTCGATTTCATTCTTTTTCATTCGCCAAAGGCTTATTTCTTGTTCAAGTAGATGACATTCCTTAGTCAACTCATTGTTCATAGTTTGCATAAGATCAAATTCCTTTATCTGTGTTTCGCTGAACTTGTTTTTAACTATACTAATCAGCTTTTGAACTTCTTTGAGTTTTTCATCGTTTCGTTTGATAACATTCTCAAGATCTCGTAACTTGGCATAATCGTTTTCAAGCTATATCCTCACAAACAAATATTTTTAGTTTAATTGGAAAACTATTGTGCAATACTCACATTTGCAATCAATGCCTCATTTTCATGTTTAATTTCATTGGTATCATCCTTGACGGCTGACATTTCGTCATCGATTCTTGTACGATCGACAAACTCATTGTAGGTCATCAATTCCAAAGTTAGGTCGTTCAATTCACGAGCAAAAGTTTCAGCCTTTTGTCGATACACACCTATTCGAGCTTCTTCTTTTGTCATGATTTCACATTCTCGAAGCAATGAATTGTTTTCCGCATTCAATTCGTTTATTTTCATTCGTAGTAATCCAATAAAATAGCTTTTGTCTTGAATCTGTCTTCGAAGAGCAGTTTTACCTCTTGATGATTTCGGTGCAATCAGACCTGTATTGGTTATATTTTGATGGGCAGAAGTTAAAGGTCTGCTTGTTAAAGGTCGTGCCGATTTTAGAGTCTCCATTTTTTTTCAAACTAAATTGAATTTAAACTAACAATATTCAGCGATAATAACACTAAACGAAATCATTGAAATCTATTATGACGATTTTGTTTGATGATGATTGACAATTTTTTATCGACCAACAGTGGAAAAAGAAAACGAAATTGATCACCATGGTAATTTAATTTCGTAAATTTCAAACGAAAATGAAAATGAACGCGCGCACGGAATGTTTCGTTCTTTATGAGCAGATTTTGCTGGAACTTTTGAAGCAATAAATTGCATGACCAAAATAAAGCTTCGAGATGAAAACAAAGAAATTGTTTGTTTTGCTTCATCAAAAATCATAATTTATAAGATTGCAAAATGTTGCTTGCCATAATGTAATTATAATGTTGTTATCGTGGTCAAGCTAAAACAATTCTGATCCATCTGAACAACATTTGATTAATGGCCACTTCATCACCAAAAACATCCGAAATGGGTATTCCAGCCAGTCCTCGCAGATCAAATCGAAAGTATTATAATTTATGCCTTATTTGATCGATTTTTCACTTAAAATTTCTTTAATTCATAGAGGAGAAAGGCTAAAAATGCTATCGCAGGTAACGATTCTCGATGGAACCATGGATGGTAAAATAAACGTCAGCTTGAAAATTGATGATTGCTCATCTGTAGATGATAGTTCGTTAGCGTTATTGGCTATGCCTGATGGCCCTTTCATGAAATCTGATCCCATCAAGCCAACGTTTCATCCATTTGTGATCACTGTTCAAAGTGGCCAAAGAATCTATGGCGGAAGTTATATATTCGGATTGAAACAAATTGCTCGTAGCCATGAAACTGATGAACATAAAGTTGTTTACATTAGTCGAGCTTTAGTTGCATTGACTATTCGGCCTTTGGTTGATCAGCTTAAAAAATTATTAGAATGGTGTGTTAATGAAGGTGGTTGTAATCCACGTTGGCTTCGGTGTTTGACAAATATTCGACTTCCACAAAAAGGTAGATTCGTCATAATTCATTTGCCCGATCTCAAAAGTTTGAAAAACATGGATGATTTCAGTTCATCATTCGACAAAACATTAGAAACCGCTGACACTGTAATTTTGTTCCGACCTCTCAATGTATATCCATTATTTGACTATTCATTTCGCTTATTGTTAACCAAAGTCATTACAATCGAAAATTTACTTTTATTGTTCAGCTGTGCTTTGAATGAATTCCAAGTTTTGATCGTCAGTGACTCATATTATAATCTAATGTTAGTCTCCGAATGTCTGATAACTCTATTGAATCCATTTAAATGGCAACACGTTTATGTACCGATTCTGCCAAGTAAACTTGGTCTCCACTATCTGGATGCACCAACCCCATTTATTATGGGAATCAATTCTCGTTTACGAAATTTTATCAAAACTAAAAGAATGGCTTGTTATTTTGATTGTGATAGTAAAAATCTTGAACTCAATGTAGATTCGAGTGAATTTCATATACCTCCATTTATAGAAGAATTGCGTAATGATTTGACCGATTTGTTTGCTGGTGACACTAGACTCATGTATTCGGATCAGCCAAAAAGTGAAGCATTAAAACGTGTATCGGAACTAGCTCACCGTTATAATGTCGTTGACGATGAATTTACCTGCTTAGATGAAGTGAAACTCAATCAAAGTATTCGTATGCTATTCTTCAACAAAATAAAAAAATGCATCTTGAACAATTATCAACATTACATCATGTGTGTACCTGATTCGAAGGAACAGGTGAAATTCGATACAGTATCCTACCTGTCAGATCAGCCTTTAACTATGCGACCATTTTTGCAGAATTTTGTTGAAACACAGATGTTTGCAACGTTTATTGACGAGGCTGGTAAAGCTTCGTTGAAGAAACAAAAATATGAAGCTGAAGCTATGAACATGGCTGATTCATTTTATTTTACCATTGATGATGATTATGATCAAACTGATTCATTGGATTATTGGCAAAGTCTTATTGATGCCCGATATCAGAGCGCACAAATTGTTAACTTGGTTGAACTCGAAGAACTTAGTTATCAAAATAGCTGTATATCTGCTGCATCGACTCCATTTTCACCGTTCAAAAAACGAACTCAAACCCCTTCTGTAAATAATCTAAAAATTGTGGCAAAAAATTCAATTATAGCATCACCTTCAAAACAGATTCCAGTTGCATTGACCGGGCCAACCAATTGGAAAGTAGTTGAAACTCTTCTTAAAGAGGTCAGAAATAAAACCAAACGAATTTTACTAGCCAAAATGGGATCGGATGAAGTTGGATCAGCAACAAGTCCAACTATCAATACACAAGAAGACAACACATTAATAGCGACACTTTGTGACCTAATTGAAAGAATATGGTCACATGCTCGCATACAAGACAGTAATATTGACAGTAGTCAAACGAATCGGTGTCCATTTTGGGCCCACATTACAGCTTATTTTCAAGTTTCATTGAATGAAAACAATCTTAAAACAACATCGCCTTTATCGTTGCCTTCAACATCTAATCGATTAAATCATTCCAGTTCGATCGAATATAACGATGATAATTCATCGACCAACGACGACCAGGAAAGTCTAGTCGGTTGGATATCCATTAAAAAGCGAATCGATTCTCTGTCACAGTTATCATTGGACCAAAGTACATTTTTGTCTTCGCAGCGTAAATCAACATCGGCTTTAACAGCTTCGGCATTCTATCGATCGATTCCATCGACATTGTCTTATGATTACAAATCAATTTGTGATATGACCGATATTAAAACTGATGTTGGTAAAAGTCGAGCTTTCATACGATTAGCATTGGAGCGAAAATTATTGAGTAAACATTTGCGAACTTTATTGTTTAATCAAGAATTACTACAATCTTTGTATAAACGCTATGCATTCCTACGATGTGAAGATGAACGGGAACAATTTCTTACACATTTGTTGACTTTGAACGCTGTAGATCTTTCCTGTTTCACCAATACATTCACAACTAGTACATTACCTTATACATTGGTTATTTGTGCAACTTCTTTTACTGGATCAATTTCGATAATTGGATTATCGAATCACACTACAGAACCAATTGTGATTGATAACAAACACGAACATTTTACATTTCGACACAAGAATTTCGGTTATATCTTTACAATGTCTGTATCCATCAAAACCAATCATAAAGTGTTTATTGAAAAGTGTTTCATTCGCAACGATGTTACAAATGCATTGTTCAAATTCGAATGTGGCAAATGGTTGGGAAAGAATATGGAAGATGGTTCAACCGAGCGTATGTTAATTGGTGAACCGGTTACCGGCACAATCAATGATCATATTAAACGTGCCAGTCATTCACGATCATCATCGATCGGTCGCAATTGGTCCCGCAGCGGTGAAACAAATAATTCTAAAGAGGATAGATACTCGATCGAAGATTTACAATCATCATTGGGAGAATCGATTAATCAGATTATGAAACTATATTTTAGCGAAAAAAATCGCCATCAAAATATTCCCACCGATATACAAAACAAAAACATAAAATCTGTTAATCTATATCACCAAAGAATTTCCAATTCTTTAACATTGAGCAAAATAAGCCGTTGTCAGAAGAATTCGATGAGTAATGTAAATATGATTAGTTTGTTTTTTGGTCCCAAAAAATTTCTATCGATCATCACACAAGTTTTTTATTATGGTTTCAAAAATCGTCGTTCATTTCGTCGGCAAACATTCTTATGGGATTATCTTCTTCGTGTACAATGCGAATTAAAACTATCGAATTCAAAGGATCCCACTCATCATGATTTTATTCGACTAATTGATGACATTTCAAGCAAAGCAGACACCTATGGTAAAGACATGAAATTTCAATTATTCATATTCATATCACTGAGGTATTTGCATCAATTTGTTTTCGTTCATTTTATTTTTTATTTTTTAATCAATTTTTTTTTCATAGAGATCATAAACTAACACCATATTTCCTGAAAATACTACTTCGTCCGCAATTGTTACAGATACACTATGAGATGGAATCATTTTTGCGTGATCAAACATTGTTGACTTTTTTGACTCAAATACTCAACACATTCAACGAGATTGAATTAAAATTGGATAAAAATGTTACGAAAAATTTGTGATTTAATCATTTATACTCATTCATTCGTCGTCAAATTTGAATTGTTTATTATAATTTATAAATTTTTTAAAATTCACAGATCACTCATTTTTTTGTCAATCACTGAACATTTGAATATATGTCAGCATATTACATTGGTTTTGTTTTTTTTTCATTAAAATATTAGTTTTTATTCAAAAATGTCTAATTTTTCCTATTAAATCAGCGAGTTTTGAATTTTTATAAATATCAACAACAAACTTAGGCATAAAATGTGAGAATTTTGTTACAAATAAGCAATTGAAGAAAAAAAAACAGATGCAGAAGCCAACATAATTGCTTGGCATATGAATGAATGGTAAAATAGAAATCACAACTCAAAAATCTCTTCTTGAGATTTTTCCAAACGTTTTAGTGAGGATTTAATTTTTTTATTACGATTAACAGTAACGTGTGGTACATTATCCTGATGTTGATCAAATATGTTGGAATTGGAATTTGATTTCGATGATGCACGAAACGATGTCGATGATGACAGTATTCGTGAAGGTGGGTTAAATTTTTTTGAATTTATTCGATTCAATTCATTTTCAATCGACATATCACTGGAAACACGTTTTGAAAGATTTTCTACTTGATTTTTTGTTCGAGCTATTGAGCTATCAATCCGTATTAGAAAATCGGCGACACTTTCATCATCTTTATTCAGATGATTTTTATCACTAAAGCTTATGGATTTATTCGTCAATTTCGAATCTTTGTTGGCTTTATTATCACGATTGGCAATTCGAACGCTGTCGAAACTTTGTGAATTTCGATATTCGAATTTTGGACTTGATGAAGATATTGGATGGCTATTAGATGACGGTTGATCATTCGGAATTTGTTTTAATCGATCAAGACTAGATGATGAAGATTGCGATGATGATAAGTCTGATTCGAATTGAATCTTTGTTTCAGTTTCAATAGGTATCAATATGGAAAAACGTGACCGAAGATGATTGTTATCATCTGAAAAAAGTTTATTGAATTTTTTTATATTTTCAATCTACGATATCCGGTATTGAATGCAAAAATTTTTAGAATTAAAAATATTAAAAATTTCAATGCTTACCTTGCATCCATATTTTAATGCAAGACCTTGTAGCGTATCAGTTGGTTCGATATAATGAGTTATAAAGCGATAATTTTGTTGACCAAAGTTACAATTTGTACTACCATATTTAGTATGGGTAGCTATTGCATTTTTGAGAAATTCTGTTTCAGATAGATCATCATGATCATTATGTACATTAAACGGTGTCATTGTATGATTATGATTAGAGGAGTAAGGATATGTCATCGTTCAATGAGCTACTTCTGCAATTTGGATGATGGTATATATCGAAGTTAATTGTTTTCAAAAATAGCATTAAGCATTATTGCCCAAAATGTAGCACAATGAATTTTACGTTGTCGGTGAATTCATACTACTGCTACTGTAATGAATGATTGTAAAGCGATGATTAGGATGGTGAGGATGATAAAGATAAATGACAAATAATCGAATAAACTAACAATATTTTTCGCAGTATTTCCATTCGTATTTTTTTGTGTAAAATTATGAATCAAAGTTTTTCGCTTGCAACATATTGGAAAATTTTTCGATTTCGATCACACATTCATTAAATTTCTATTAATATATTCTTGTATGGTAATAAAAATGATATCAAAATTGATAAAATTTAATCACAAGATTGAAAAGTATTCATTATCATTGTTTACTTGTATCTATCTGTGTTGATTAAGCCACATCAAATTCGATGTAATCATCAGTTTATATGTTGCAGGTTATCAATTGTCTTTCTCAATTCTGCCACGGCTTTCCTTGCATCAGCGCATTTTATTGCCTCGTGTTTAGTTGGATATTGCACTTAATCAATCCACTTTTTGCATTCACGTTGTTCACATCGATTAATTTTCCATTTTTTTAATTATTAGTGTTGTATCTGGAAATATGTCGTTAGAGATAAGTAAGGATGAGTTGGCCGAAGCTTCACAGGAATTTTTGCGTGATGATATTGTTCACTGGAAAGAACCTGATATATCTAATCCAAACAAAATTCCAGTTCCCGGTGAACGTAACACTTTGATCACCAGTGCTTTGCCGTATGTGAATAATGTTCCTCATTTGGGCAATATAATCGGCTGTACTTTAAGCGGTGACGTATTTGCTCGTTACTGTCGAATTCGTGGCGATAATGTTCTTTATATTTGTGGTACTGATGAATATGGTACGGCTACCGAGAATAAAGCTCAGGAAGAAAAATTAAGTCCGAAAGAAATTTGTGATAAATATCATGCTTTACATGATGATGTTTATAAATGGTTCAATATTCGATTTGATCGTTTTGGTCGAACATCGACTGAAACGCAAACGCGGATTGTTCAAGAAATCTTCAAAAAAGTATATGCAAATGGCTATGTAATCAAAGAAGAAATCGAACAATTGTATTGTGAACAATGTCCTAAATTTTTGGCAGATCGTTTCGTAGAAGGTGAGTGCCCGTTTTGTGCCTACGAAGACGCTCGTGGTGATCAATGTGATAAATGTGGAAAATTGATCAATGCAATCGAATTGAAAAAACCTCGCTGCAAAACATGTTCATCACCTCCAGTTATCAAAAGTTCTCGACATTTATTCATAGATTTACCAAAAATTCAGCCGAAATTAGAAAAATGGCTAGATGAAACACTGAAAAAGGAAAATTATTGGTCACAAACTGCAAAAGTAATAACAAATTCATGGATTAAAGAAGGTCTTAAACCACGTTGTATTACACGAGATTTAAAATGGGGTATTCCTGTTCCGCTTGACGGTTATACTGATAAAGTTTTCTACGTTTGGTTTGATGCTCCAATCGGTTACATATCAATTACTGCCGAACTTTGTCCACAATGGGAAAAATGGTGGAAAGACCCTGACAATGTTGAATCATATAATTTTCTTGCTAAAGATAATGTAACGTTTCATGCGATCATTTTTCCTAGTACGTTATTAGCGACTCATGAAAAATGGTCAATGGTATCACATATCCCAGCAGTTGAATATCTTAACTATGAAGATAGCAAATTCTCCAAAAGTCGTAGTATTGGCGTATTTGGGGATTCTGTTCGTGAAACAGGAATTCCATCAGATATTTGGAGATTTTATTTGCTCTACGTACGCCCAGAAAATCAAGATACAACGTTTTGTTGGAATGATTTAATGGCCAAGAACAATACCGAATTGTTGAATAACCTGGGCAATTTCCTAAATAGAGTATTGACATTTTTGTCCAACAATTTTGATGCAACAATTGGTGAAATAAAATTGACCTCATCCGATCAAGAATTGTTGGTTCAATTGAATCGCGAACTGCTAGTCTTTATTGATTCAATGAACAGAGTTCGATTACGAGATGGAATCAAAATCATTCTGAATATTAGCCGAATTGGCAATCAGTACATTCAATCTGAAAAACCTTGGACTTTGATCAAAGATCCGTCTACTCGAGATCGAGCGCATAGTGTTCTTAGTTTGGGCGCCAATATTTGTCTTCTTTTGTCAATTTTGATGGAACCTTACATGCCGGTTACAACTCAACAATTGCAAGAGCAGATTAATTTCAAATGCAATTTATTACCAAAAAATCATCGATTTGTATGCCTACTTAAACCTGGTCATAAAATTGGAAAGGTTTGCTTTTTAACCTATATTAATATCTCTTATTACTATTTTCTTAATCTTTATTTCCTATATATTCGCATTCATACAGCCATCACCATTATTCAAAAAACTTGAACAAAAAGAAATGGACCTATTCCGGAAAAAATTTGGTGGTTCCATTGCCGATAAAGAAAAAGAAGCATCCAATGTTCAGCTAGCTAAACTTTTCGAAAGTATTTCATTGAAAACCGACAAAGAAATTGAACAATTAATTGCCGAACAAGGTGATAAAGTTCGAAAATTAAAGGCGGAAAAAGTAGATAAAAAAATTATCAATGATGAGGTTCAAATACTTCTTAAATTGAAATCTACATTGGCAGAAAAAAAGTAATAACATTGACAATATTAAATTATTATTATTATTATTATCCGATTGAAGTATGTTTAATTATCATGACGTAATCTCCATGCATTCAAAGACAATATGATTCATTCATGTAGGTATTTTTTAAAAGATGACGTGTGCCAATTAAAGTCATCGATAAAAACTTGTGTTTATTGTTATTACCTGTAGATGGCATTAGCTGACATTATCATTAACAGAATGATACATATCATACACACGCTAACATATACTTTGCCACTATGAATTGACGCCATATTGATGAGAGTCAAAAGTAAAATAGCGTGTGTGAGTGAGAGCGAAAGGGATTGTTGTATGAGTTTGTGTTGTTGTGATTCTCTCCAATGCTCACTATCAATTGAAATGAGCCACACTGTATTTTGATTATTTTATTCGTCGTTGTTTATTGTCGATTCTCTATAACTCATTCTATTTTGGATACGTTTTTTTCTTTATTTGAAATCGACATTTTTGTCATCCATAATGATTAGATTTTTAACTTGAAATAAAATCGATTATTAAAATTAATAATCGAATTTAAAACAAATCGCCAAAAGTCCGCAGCAGCACACACAGACGGACTTGTGCCCCACGGCACGGTGTGGCATTGTTGGTGTGCGTGTGTGTGTGTCTGTCTGTCTGTGTTTTTGTGTGTACGGGCGCGATTTTTTTTTGTTCGTTTATTTTTTTTTCATTTTGTTTATTCATTTTCATCACCTGTATATATATTATCATCATCATCATCATCAATAGAAATCGTTGATAAAAATGTCTCAGAATTTGAATAAACAGCTTTCGTTCAGACCACGGAACATCGACCATTTCAAGCCGATGCAGGTCTTGAAAACGGAAGATGTCCCAGATTTGAATAATTTTGCCACCACCATCAATCGTACAGTACCACAGATGCCAACTGGTATGGAAAAAGAAGAAGAATGCGTAAGTTTTCCATTATTTGTAGTTTTTAAATGAGTATAATTGATGATTGAATCATAATAAAGGAACATCATCTGCAACGGGCTATTTCGGCACAACAAGCTCATGGTAGGGCTGTTGATCATGTGATCCCAACGCCAGAAGTTTTTTCAGTTGAAGACAAAGTTTATGACGAATTCTATCCCCCAACATATAAAATACCTCGCCAATTAATTCATGTTCAGCTGCCATCTTTTGAACAAGATTATCCGGATTATGACCTCGATTCAGAAGATGAAACATGGCTGTCAACGACAAATCTATCCGGCTTACCACATACCAAATTCGAAGAAATGATCGATTGTTTGGAAAGAAATTCCGGTGTTCAAAAAGTGATCGAATTAAATGAAGCTAAATCTTTACTTAGAGGTGTAGATGAATCGTTACAAATTGCTGTTTATGATTATTGGTTGGCCAAAAAACTTAAATTTGGTAAATCATTAATACCGACTGTCAAAACTGAGAAACGAGATGGTACATCGGGTAACAATCCATACATCGCTTTTAGGCGACGTACGGAAAAAATGCAAACAAGAAAAAATCGCAAAAATGATGAATATTCATATGAAAAAATGTTGAAATTGAAGAAAGATATATTCAATGTCTGGTATGATATTTAACCGCCAAATTTCAATCAAAAATTAATTCTTTTAAATTTTATCCTAATTTCAGCAATATAATGTCAATGATAAAAGAGCGAGAAAAAATGAAATATGAACTTGTTAAAAATGATTATGTTATCTTCCAAACGAGGTAAGAATGTTTTTCAATTACTGGCATTGAATTAACTTTTTTTTTGGATTTCAACCAGGTATAAACTGAGGGATTTCAACTCACAAATTTATAATGAATTGGTGGCATCAAGACTTACGAAAGATGTTCTAAGTCGCACATCGAAAACAAAGATGGTGAGAATTTCGCTTTCGATTTTCGGTCCTTTAATCTTGTATTGTTTTTTTTTCAGGGAGACGAACCGGTTGTCCGAAAGAAAAGAACGAAACGATCAAAGAATGATGTTTTATCTACGAGAAATATCAACGAAATGATTCCGTCGGCAGCTGGCGGCGAATACTATTCTTCAGAAGATGAAAATTCTAGTGATTTGATGTACCAAAGTAGTCAAGGGAATAACGAGCCGGATGATGTTGATAATCCAGACGGAATGTTCTCCTTCAAAAGGAAAAAAGGCTGTTATTATCATGCACCGTTGGATCAATATTCTGGTTGGCCATGGGAATCTCTTGAAGAGGGCGGTACAGCAGATAAACGTTTTCGATTTAGTTATACCTCCTTATCCTGTCCAGCTTATCCCGTTGGCCTAACACGGCGGCGTATTGGTCGTGGTGGAAGGTAAAAAAAATTTATATGTTTAGCTGAATGATGAATTCAATGATTGCTTTTGATTTTCAGAATTCATTTCGACAGAATAAAAACACATATTGATTTGGATGATAATGAAGATCCGAAAAGGTATGTAAAATTTTTAGTTTATCAGAGTTAATATATATTATTATTTAAAAATTGTCAGGATTCATTACAAACCTCTTCCTGGTGAATCGGATATGGAACACGATGCAACTATAGAATTCAATACCAGATATTTTGATGAAGAATGTTCATTGTTTTTGAATAATCAATTGAAACATTATATTGATGATACATCATTGGGAAAGCAGTTATATCAGTACAATGAAAGTGTTTTATCAAATTTCATCGAAAAAAATCACCATCAATGCAACGATAACCGACTCACTATGGAAGCACCGCATCCTCAAAATTTTATGTCAAATAGAACAATCAACAAGCTACCGGGTTTAAAGTCAACCAATGGAAAATTAAAACCAACTGATCATCAAAATTGCCAACAACATCAATGCTCAACACCATCATTTGTGCATCCCATCAATATTGATCTAACTAGTTCATTGTTGAACAATACTGAAAACATCACTAAAGACGATTCAACATCATCTGAAAATTCTGCCGTAAAACGACCACTCGATTTGAATGAATTCAAAGATTCCTCTGACAGGATTAGTAATCAAGTGATCAGCTCATCATTGTTAGATGATTATAATGATGTGTTTCTCGATGTTCTTGACGGTCTCGATAATAATGAAACAGTGATGAACACCGATCAATTAAAACAAAATGTCACATCATCTCCAGTGTCAGTGAATGTTAATAATGGTCCAAATCATTCAACTAATGATTCGAGTAATAAAAGTGATAGAAACAACATTCATAGTAACAAGCATTTTTCGAATGAGCCTTCCAAAACAGCAACAGTAATGACCACCGTAGCCAACACCACGAATATCAAATTTGAATGTCAATCAACACCAGAATATCCAACCGTTTCATCATCTTCACCATCATGTAGATTAAAATTGACAACGACAGCCGTCACCACAACTAATACATCGAACCAAGGTAGCTCAGCTTCGAATAATTTTCATCATTCAGCTGATATTACTTAAAATAATGACAAAACTATGATGAAACCATTAGAAAATTAGAGACATTCCATAAATAAGTAAAAACCAAAGAAGGAAATGTCTTTGATTATTTGCATAGCGTGGATCGGTATTATGTCCACTTTATTTGTATCGTCTATCATATAGATGATATAAAATTTATTCGTCCACAAATTCTTTTGAACGAATTTATGGAGACGTGTTTGATTTGTTCATTCTCCACCTAATTCTCTCATCTAATACTTGTGATATTTATCTACTTTGTAGCAACACTTCTCAATCTCCTCGTCTATTCTTTTTTCTCTCATATACAACTAACTACACGCCCGAGACACACCATATTCATTGGACATTGTTGTTTCAAATATTAATTGATTTATTCGATTAATTTATTATTTGGATTTTTCATTTTTTCTCATTTATTGCCATCATCATCATCATCATCATCATTATCATCATCATATATTGTCTCATTATGACCAAGCTCATTTGTTTTGCAAACCTTCACCGAACGGGAATTTTTTTCTAGTTGGATGGTTTCGGTTCAGGGTTTTTTCTCACGTTGTGTAATATTATCATTGTCATTTATTTGTAATTATAATCGTGTATAATAAAATAAAAGAAATAATTTTTAACAAATTGAAGAGAATATGAGTAAAGAATTTATTTTTTTAGCGAACGCGCGCTAAAATAGCATCATTAATCATTAATTATTCTGTTCTATTTCGACTGTAGTGGTTTCAATGCTATTGTGTTCCAAGTAACCATTCATTCTTATTTTAGCACTGTATGCATTTTATAACTTGTTGAATATTTCATTGTTTCGTTTTTTGAATTGTCTAGAATAAATATTTTTTTGTTACTACTGCCTTCAAAATAACCGATGGCTAACTTGGAAAAATCAAAAGATGAAAATCAAATCAAATTGAAACAACGAGAACATGTCGTCACTGAAGAAATTTTGTCTACCATTGACCACAACAATAAGACGAATGATGATTATAAAACTGATATAAACGTATGAAATATTGTTGTCATTTAATTAGGATGTGATACAAATTAGAATCGGAACCAGAAAAATGTCAAGTGTAAAGTGATAATTGAATTAGTGTAATTGAGACTGAAAAGCAATTTTTTGTCGTCGATTAAAAATGTGATTAAACTATTTCTTATGTTCCTGTTACTTTTATTCAAGAACATTGTTTTACCGCTTCAGTTCTTTATTAAAAAAATATATTTTTAGACTAACTAGTACAATTTTAAATGACAAGCGTATAAATAACAGCGAATGATCATTAACAAATCCAAATTCACTAATTTCTAGGCTATAGTTAGGCTAAGGAATTTGGTTCTGTTACTAATCGTTCTGTGCATGTTCGATAAACATATTACCTTTCTCATCCTAATAGCATAACTCAACGAATGATATGAAAATCAAATACGAACAAATTGCTCTGATTGGTTCCGGGGCCTATGGAACGGTTTATAAAGCCGCAGATCGTCAAAATGAAGGTCGATTTGTTGCTTTGAAAAAAATTCGCATCCCAACGACTGAAATCGGTGTACCAGTAAGCATTGTGCGCGAAATTTCCGTACTCAAACAGTTACAATCTTTTGATCATCCTAATGTTGTCAAGTGAGTTTCATTATCAAGTAATGGCATATTTACGCTCTGTAAAAATTTTAATTTTAATTTTAATCAACAAAGACTTTTGGACATTTGTCATGGTAACAATTTTGAACTTGAGAAACAATTTACCCTGTTCTTGGTATTCGAACACATCGAACAAGATCTATCATCCTATTTACAAAGATGCCCTGCACCTGGTCTTGGTTTAGACAAAATTAAAGTAAGAATTAAGTATGTTGATTGTGTAGTTTTTATTGCAAAATTTTTATTTCCTAATCGATTAGGATCTAATGTTCCAGATTATGACTGGTGTCGATTTTCTTCATTCGAATCGAATTGTTCATCGTGATATAAAACCGGCAAATATATTAATCACTAATCGTGGTCAGGTTAAACTAGCCGATTTTGGCTTGGCACGAATCTACATACAGGCTCAAAGATTGACAGCTGTGGTTGTTACCCTTTGGTATCGTGCTCCCGAAGTTCTACTTACTACAACCTATGGTACCCCAGTTGATATTTGGAGCTGTGGTTGCATATTTGCTGAGCTTTATAACAGAAAACCATTGTTCTGTGGACAATCAGAGACTGATCAATTGTGTAAAATTTTCGACATCATCGGTTCACCTGATCCTAGCGAATGGCCCAATGATTCAGTACTACCATTGAGTAATTTTTCTAATTTCAAACGACGAAATCTTGATAACATCATGAAAGATGTTTGTTCTGATGGCAGAAATCTGTTCAAAGTGAGTTTATTTTTTTTTTTTTTAATTCAACAAATATTCAACTCGATCACAAATTACAGGAAATGCTCATCTTTAACCATTCAAAACGTATTGGTGCATGCCAAGCCTTGAATCATGATTACTTCAAAGATCTAAGACTGCCAAAATGAGATTCCATTTTTTAATCCATGACGAAAAATTTTTCAACGAAATCTATCATTTTATTACATTTTTTAAATATAATTCATCAATTTCTCTATTTTTTATATACCAATTCAATTTGAAATAAAATTTCCGAAAAATTACTCAAACTTTTGAGGTTTACATTCTGAAAAATTTCCCATAAGCTATTCTGTCAGAAGAATCAATCGGCCCCATAAATAGTATAATCTGTGATCATGGCGTTGCCTACTGCCAATTGGGATTCATTAGGTCAACAAGTTTATAAAAAACAAGAATTCTGTCAATTACAATGGGGTGCAAAAATTTCCTTAGACGAATACGATATTTTTGCCGCTTCCTATGGTGGTCCCATTGGTGAGTGATTCTTAATCTTGCAGAAAAATTATTTGTTTTTCGCTTCTCTTTATGATCAGCTTTATTGCGAAAAGAACTTCCGATGCGAAAAGTCAACTATAGGTTGATTGAAATTTATACGGCAATGGGTGATCAATTGTCTACTTTGACCATAAAAGACGTGGACATCGTCAATATCGGTTGGTCACATAAAGAAGATTTGGTCTGTGTTCATGCTAACGGGTTCATTTCTTTATATGATCTATTCGGACAACATATCAGTACATTGACACTGGAACAAGAAATACGCGATTCGAAGATAGTAGAATGCAAAATTTTTACAACGATCAACAGAACCGGTGTGGCCATAATGACACAGTCGTTAAGTTTTTATCTTTATAATAATCTGTATCATTTGAAACTGCGACGTCTAGCCGAGATTCCATATCTGAATGAACGACCTTTATGCTGGGATATAATATCTTTTGATGCTGACACGAAACTTATCGTTTCGCATCACAAAGAATTGATTATTCTTAAATCACAAGATCTAAGCTGTACTTTCATCAATCCGTTTGATGGTGAACAAAACAAAGAAACTGTCACCTGTATTCGTGTTTCTTTCGATTATAGCCAAATTGTTTTATTTACCGAAACTGGAAAATTATATCTGGCATCAACTGCCAATGATATATCCACCTATTATAGCATGTTTGATACAGAAAGTAAAACTAAACCAAAACAACTGGCATGGTGTGGTAACGATGTGGTTGCTGCTCATTGGGCCAATCTATTATTTCTAGTCGATATGGATCGAAATTGGCTAAAATATCCAACATATGGTCATGTGCATATGATTCAAGAGATTGATTGTATTCGAGTCGTTGATAATTCATTTCAAGAAATAATCACCAAAGTTGATCGAGCTGCTGTTGATATTTTCAAAATTGGCTCAGTTTCGAGCGCTTCAAACTTGTTGGAAGCCAGCAAGCTATTTGATCAACAGAATCACAAAGTGGATGATTATTTCCGTTTGATTCAAGAAAAAAATGAAATGGAAATGGCCGTTGATATGTGTCTGGAAACGGCTTGTCATGAATTCGATGTAGCTACACAAAAAATGTTGCTACGTGCAGCTTCATTTGGCAAATGCTTTACATCGAATGTGGACAACAATAAGTTTGTACGAGTTTGCCAAGAATTGCGAATATTGAATGCAATACGAAAACCAGACGTTGGTATACCATTAACTCATTGCCAATTCGAAAAATTAAAAATCGATTCTCTCATTGATCGTCTGACCGAAAGACATTATTTTTTTCTTGCTTTAAAATTGGCCGAATATTTGAAAATAGTGCCGGAAGACGGCAGCATTAAAATATTGACAAGATGGGCATTCTATAAAATTCGACAACAAGATATAGATGAGGAAAAGATAGCCAATCAAATTGCACAAAAAATTTCTCCAAATTCTGGTGTATCGTTTGCTGAAATAGCAAACAAAGCGATCGAATATGGACGAAAAAATTTAGCGATACGATTACTAGATTATGAATTGAAAGCAACTGATCAGGTTCCTTTATTGCTCAAATTGAAAGAATATAGACGAGCATTGCAACGTGCAATTGAAAGTGGCAATACATATCTAATTTATATGGTGGTATTGAGCTTCAAAAAAATTCAAACTTCGGAACAATTTTATCTTGGATTACGTGAATATCCAGTAGCCTATAGTCTTTATCAAAAGGTATCAATCTTTTTCATTTTATTTAATCATTTGATGAATTATAAGTAATTAAATTTCCCTAGTATTGTAAGCAAGCTGATCAAGATCAGCTACAAAATATATACTTTCAAGAGAATGATCTGATTGCCGAAGGTCTTACCTATTTAGAACAATGTTGTCTAACACCGCCATTGTCAATGACGGCCAATGAACGAAAATCCAAAATGAGCCTTGTTAGTTCGGCATTGGATACATTTAAAAAATCTCGAAATGATTTCTTAACCACACATTCAGAGGAATATTCTCGTTTATTGAAATATCAATTGAAATTGGAGGATAAATTTGCATCAGCAACACCGACTGGACTAAAGTTCTTTGATCTTTCCTTACAGGATACGATGCGATTATTATTACAACGTCGTGAATATAAATTAAGTGATGAATTAAGAAAAGAATTTAAAGTGTCTGATAAGCGTTATTATTATCTACGTTTGATTACATTAGCCGAAATTGATGAATGGTCAGAGATTGAACGGCTTTCTAAAACAAAAAAATCACCAATTGGTTATGAGGTAATGTCTTGGCAATATTTTGTTCACTTTAAACTTGTTATCTAGCTTATTTGATCCGATTGTCTGATCCTGTTATTAACTTTTTGTTCATTTTTTTCGCTTCGATCATAGCCATTTGTCGACGTATGTATTCAACGTCAAAATCGTTATGAAGCACAAAAATATTTGCCGAAAATTCGTGATGAAAATAAGATTAAATATTATATAAAAACTGGGTAAGTTGTTGGTATAAATTCATTGATCCTGACATTAATTTTCATGAAGTATAGTGACAAAGCACTTTGTTATAATCCTGAAAAAAAGTTTTTTTTTCTTGTGTTTAAATAAAAGCCACTTTCAATGATGCCTCACTTTTTCAATTAATTCCATTTTTTCAATTTGCTATATTTCCATTTATTTTACTTTTCATTGTTTTATTGTCCTTTTATTCAATAGGAATCTGGAAGATGCAGCCAAATTTGCTTTTGATAAGAAAGATATTGAAGCACTTAATTTCATTCAAACAAAATGTTCATCATCAACCGTTGGTAGCCATCATCGAATGTTACAGGAAAAAATTCGAACAATGATTGATCAAATCAGCAAATAAATGTGAAAAATAAAATAAAAAATTTTGATAAGAATTTATTTTGTCCAGAATGGAATGGAAATTTTTCCAAACTTATCTCAAACAATTGTAAAAGATCAATGATCATATTTTATATGCTATACACGTTATAAAAATAAATTATAATGAAATAATCACAAAGTTTGTTTTATTTTCAAACTTATATTTTTATTGTTTACAAATAAAATAAAATAGAAT
>ERZ500997.96-NODE-96-length-23572-cov-8.489263_pt1 | contig 23572 bp, 20 predicted proteins | sample MGYA00248826_ERZ500997 | MGnify/ENA primary metagenome ERZ500997 (study PRJEB25958, sample SAMN03398524) | human skin metagenome | study: EMG produced TPA metagenomics assembly of the Human Skin Microbiome Metagenome (human skin metagenome) data set.
TATTCTTTTGTTTCGATTCTTGTCGTTAGATGGTGCCGTATAGTTTGAAAAAAGAAGAATAATGATAATTTGAATGTCAAGTGTTTTTCTTGTTCAAGAAAAAAGATTGATTAGATTTGATGGGATCAACTTTAATCGATCGTCATATGATTTTGTTTACGTCAAATCAATAATCACTTGATCGATCTATTTCAGATTAAAGTATTCGAAATCAATTCGATCCACCTACACTTTCCTCTTCAAATTGGATAGACTTATGGCAAAATTTGAAATCAAAATCGGTAGCTTATGGTCAGTTCCGTATTTTTTCCCCTGACAAACTAATGAAAATAGACAAATAAGTGGTTGACCTAAATCCTCTCGTTTTGTTCCTGTTCCATTAGTTTGTGTTTGATGGCAAATAAAAAGAGAAAATAAATTCATTGATCATTTTAAATCACAAAAAATTATTTCTTTTTTTTCCACATTTTTCTCACACTCAAATTTAGGTATTATATTCAAACTCGATTTTTATCATAATCTATTGATTGATTATAAATGAAAAATCTTGTTAAACACGTTCCAAACAGAGTTACATCACATTCGAATCGAAACCTTGTCAACAAGAAAAAAAACACGTTTGACTGACTAAACTACGTACCACTACCGTATCTCATTCCCACCATGCTCTTTAGCTATTATCCGGTTCCTTTTTTCTCACATTCTTACTCGTTCTCTTCTCACATCCAATGATATTTCAATAAATTGCATCAAATTGTAGTGGTATTGTTTGTTGAACGAAATTGTTGTGAGAAATAAAATCGAACGCATGCGTAACACATAAATTGGAAGTGTGTATGTGGTGTGCTCGCGTCATCATTTTTATTTTTCATCATTTTATTTCTGGTAGTTATTCCCTTCAGGTTTTTTGTTTTTTTTCTCTTTTCATCATCTTAATAAATAAAAAAATTAAAAAAAACCCAAAAAAATTCCATCTTTATTGATCGAAGTAGTAAAATATTTTCTGGATCACCAGACCTTCAAGATTTTGTCGTTTCATATTCGAACACGACATCACAAAATCCACCCCCAAAATCGAACAATGATTAACTGAAAAAAAATAAAAAAAAACAACCCCTAATAAACTAAACCACAAAAAAAAACAAAAAAAAAATTGAAAAATTCTCAACAAAACTTTAAAAAAAACAAAAAAATCCAAAAAAATCGTAAAATTAAAAAAATCACTTATTTGGCTGTGTGAAAAAAATACCGAAAAATACATAATCGCTAATATTTTGGTGAGTATTTTTAATCCTTTTTTGTATAATATTCTTGTAACGAATGCTTTTAGGCGCGTTTTACTTTTTTTTCGTTCAGTTTTTTCAATAAAGTCAATTTTTAATGCGTCATCTAGTTTTTCATGTGATGATGATTAACACTTATCTTTTTCCAAAAAAAAACTTGCGTTGTAGCCGGAAAATGATAGTTCTGTGTTAGTGATAATCATTACCATCATCCAGAAAAAATATACATCATTTTATATGATTATATGGGTACGCATTTATTATCATCAACCAAGAAAGCATTGAATAAATGCGTTTAGCAGCGACGATGTTGCTATGTTTACCTATTTTATGAATATGCTCAATTAATACACTTTGTTTTTGAACATGACCAAGAGTCACGTTGTTTAATTTGATTAGGATTTTTTTCATTTCATTTTAATTCGATTTCTTTTTCGACCTTATATAAAATCAGTCAATCCAATCATTGGTCAAATTAATATAGTAATTATTTTTTTGTTTCTTTTTTTCTTGTTTTCCAACATCATATAACTTAAAGAAAAAAATTCATTTTCAACAAAAAAATAGTAAAATCTTTATAAAATCCAATCTTGAAAAAAAATTGAAATCAAAATGAACAATTCTACAACAACAGCGGCACCAGCAGCAGCACCAACTGCAGCCACCACCACCACCACAAGTACAAACAGTTCTGCAAATCATTATCCTATTGCATCGTTGTATGTTGGCGATTTAGCTCCTGATGTTACCGAAGCTGTATTGTTCGAAAAATTCTCCAGCGTTGGTCCTGTTCTTTCTATTCGGGTTTGCCGTGATATTATCACTCGTCGTTCATTAGGCTATGCCTATGTTAACTATCAGAATTCATCGGATGCTGAAACCGCTATCGATACATTGAATTTCGAACGTTTGAATGGCCGACCTATTCGTATCATGTGGTCACAACGTGATCCATCTCTTCGACGATCTGGTGTTGGCAACATTTTCATCAAGAATCTGGAAAAATCTGTTGACAACAAAGTTTTGTTCGATACTTTCTCCTATTTTGGAAACATTTTGTCATGCAAGATTTCTTATGATGACAAAGGGCAATCAAAAGGTTATGGTTTTGTACATTTTGATTCGGAAGAAACAGCTCAGGCTGCCATTAGCGGATTGAATGGAAAAGTTATCAATAATAAAAAAATTTATGTCGGCAAGTTTATCTCGCGTAAAGAACGTGAACACAAATTGGGTACACCGCGGCGATTCACCAACATCTATATCAAGAATCTGAGCGATGAATATGATACGGATGATAAAGTAAGAAACTTGTTCGAACCTTTTGGCTCAATTACATCTGCTGTTGTAACCAAAGATGATGATGGAAAATCTAAAGGTTTTGGTTTTGTTTGTTTCGCCACTCCGGATCAAGCTGAACAAGCTGTTAATGCATTGAATGGCAAAGATATGGGCAATGGTGAGTTGATGCTTTTCATTTTTTGATGAACATATTTTTATATTCATTACTTTTCAGGCAAACAATTGTATGTTGGTCGTGCACAAAAAAAAGCTGAACGTGAAGCTGAATTGAAACGAAAATTGGAATTATTGAAAATCGAAAGAATTAATCGTTCCCAAGGTGTCAACTTGTATGTGAAAAATCTTGAAGATTCGGTCAATGACGAAAGATTGCAAAAAGAATTTAGTGCTTATGGTACGATTACATCAGCCAAAGTTATGACCGATGAAAAAGGACGATCAAAAGGTTTTGGCTTCGTTTGTTTTTCCACACCCGAAGAGGCGACCAAAGCTGTTACCGAAATGAACAATCGTATCATCGAATCGAAACCATTGTATGTTGCATTGGCACAACGTAAAGAGGATCGTGAAGCACAGAAATTGAATACAATGCGATTTGGCGCTCCAAACGCTCGTTTACATCAACCGATGCCACCACAACCTGGCCATCCGCTTGCTCCAGCACAGATGCCATTTGCTAATCCTGCTTCATTGGCTGGATTTGCTGGTCTTCAAGGTCAACCCGTGCAAGGACCACAATCACAGCCTTACTTGTTGCCAATAGCACCGAATGCTCATATGCAACGTGGTTATTACCCATCGAATGGACCAGCTGCTATGCCACCAGGAAGCCAAGGACCTCCAGGCGGTATTCGTATGGCTCGATGGAATACAAATGCCGGCATTCCCCGTGGCCAAATGTCTTACAACCAACAAGGATTTCAACGAAATATGCCACCACGTGGACAACATCAAAATATGCCTCGTCCTGGAGTTGTGCAAGGACCTGCTTCTAATCAAGGTGGTCCTAGACCATATGTTGGTGGTCCTGTTACCGCAAACGGTGCTGTTAATGTTCGTGGTCAAGGTCGTGGACCGCAAACTGGAATTCGTGGCCCGAGCAAATCGATGGTAGCAACACCCGGTGGTCAACCGTTGCCATCACATGGCGTACAACAGGCACATCTCGCTCCGATACCGATTTTGGCCGAACAATCAGGCGAGGATCCAACACAGTTACTTGGTAAGTTTTTTAACAATGAAAATCACGGAAAAAATTATACACAGAAATCGTATGTGATGATATCTATCCGGAAATTGGTCTAAGATTTGTTAATCTGGTCAGAGCTAGAAATAGCTGAACCCACTGACCGTTAAGGATGGCATTTCGATGGCGACAATCATGCTCCCTCGTCTGAAACTTTTTCAAAGATATCTCCAACCATATATTTTGATGACTAGAAATTAAAATCAATTATTTCTTTGTACGCATAGGTGAACGATTGTATCCATTGGTACAAAAATTGCAACCAGAATTGGCATCCAAAATCACTGGCATGTTGCTCGAGATGGATATACAGGAAATTATGCATATGCTTGATAATCAAGAAAGTCTTCGTTCTAAAGTTGATGAAGCATTAGCCGTATTGCAAGCTCATCGTGCCAAAGAAATGGTTAAAAAGGAATGAATTGATCGAACAACGACCATCGGTACACAGCCAAATAACTAAAAAAATGCAGAGAAACTAAAACCGTAACAATCCTTCCTTTAAATACCACTGATGATGATGAAAAAAAATTCTTTTAAACCTGAATACACACACACACAAACACTACAAATTTAAAAACACCTATCCAAAATTCATACAAACACACATTCAGTCTAAAAATTCTGAAAATCAACTTAACAAAAACATTTAAAAAATTTTACAAAAAAATAGCAAAATTTTACAAAAAAACTAAAAATATGTCCACATCGTCTTCCATCTGTGAACAAAATTTTCTTTATGAATGATGTAATTCAATGATGATGGAAAATGAATGCAAGAAACATTTCTATTTTTGTCTAAATGATAATGTTTAATTTTTGTGAAGAAAAAAAATTTAAAATCAAAAGTTTCATTTTCAAAGAATAGATGGTAGCACTTTTCAGATTTGAGCGGTCGCAGTATTGTTATCAGTGTTTTATTAGTATTGCCGCGTTTTTCAACGGATTTTTTATTTTGGATTGAAATTCAATCACATGTTCCAGATGAACTCTTTTGTTTACCATGGTTTTTAGGATCCATTTTTGTTTTAAACTAATTGGCTTTCATCGTTCATTTATATGTTATAATCACTAATGATTTTTTTGTCATGGCTAAAATTCATCCCGATATCAATGATCATGATCGTCGATGTCCAATTAATGGATTTAAAGTGCAATTACGATGCTTACAAATGAAACACGATGATGGTAATGATGATAATAAACAAATGATTAAACAAGAATCATCCACAACTACGCTCGAACATGATTTGAAACCAATTGTGTTTGATAACAAAAATCCTTCAGTTGGAGTTAAAATCGAATCAACAACAACAACATCTTATTCGTTAAGCTATGAAACGGATCCATTATTGAGTAATATTATGAATAAATTAAATATATCGGGTAAAGTGTTGACCACACCTAAACGCAATTTCGATCATTGTATACGTTCATTACCAAAACCTGCATCATCGGTTAATGACAATAAATATAAAACAAATTCAATGTCTAATATTGAGAACATGAAACAGACATTTAATCATGACAGTTTTGATCATGAATCGTCAGTCATCAATGTTGTTTCTGTTGATCAAAATAAGGATATTGACTCAAATTTAATTCTCAATCGTTTATATGGTGATGATACTAGTAGTAGCTATTCTAAGACCAATTTCGAATTTCATCGCTCGGATGCATTACGGCGACAAGAATTACTAAAACAAAATGTCGATCTTGTTCGTTTGTTTGGCAAAATAAAATTTGACAATTCAGCCGACGACGACGACGACAATATTAATCAATGTGATAATCTAGAAGTTGATGACGATAATGATAACAACGAAAACGACAATATCAAAAACGACATCCAATCCAAATCATTTAATTTAGAACGAACTCTAGATAATAATTCTATTAATAAAATGATACGAACATTTTCAGCTGATGAATCAGTTGCTGAAATTGCACCGGATGATTTGGAGCCCAAATTCGCTAAAAACATTGATTTTGAAATTCTTAAACATCCGAATTCTCGACAATTTCGTTGGAATTCGACATCAAAAAAGAAAGAATCTTCTGGCAAAAAAATTCCCCATCGAGCACATGAAACATTAAAAAATAATCGTTCTCCATTAGTTGCATTGAATCTTGATTCAAAATTTGATTCTGTACAGACAACCAATGATGAAAAACCTAGCAAATCCAAATCATTGCCAAATTCTTTGAATAATATTGAAAATAACAAATCTAAAAATTCCACAGCAAATAACAATGAAGCAAAAGATTTAACTTTTTCATCTTCATCTTCGTTACCGAAAGCAGTATCATCACCCAATTTTAGTGAAGTGCAGAAAATTGGTTCAAAACATTTAATGACTAGTAAAAATAAAAGTGATACGATAATCAAAAAGAAAACGAAAATATCGACTTCAAAAAAGAAAGAATCTTCTAACAAAAAAATTCCCTTTCGAGCACCTGAAACATTAAAAAATAATCGTCCTCCATTAGTTGCATTGAATCTTGATTCAAAGTTTGATTCTGTACAAACAACCAATGATGCAACAGCTAGCAAATCCAAATCATTGCCAGATTCTTTGAATGATATTGAAATTGACGAATCTAAAAATTCGACCGCAAATGACAATAAGGCGAAAGATTCAACTTTTTCACCTTCATCTTCGTTATCGAAAGCAGTATCATCACCTGATTTTAGTAAAGTGCAGAAAATGGTCGAGAAAATTGGTCCAAAACATTTAATGACTAGTAAAAATAAAAGTGATACGCTAATCAAAAAGAAATCTGCTTGTACAATCAATAACAACACAAATGCTTCAACAAATAAAGATGACCTCAAAATAGAGAAAATTTCTGTCAATAATAAAAATTATCAACTATTAAATCAGATTGGTAAAGGTGGATCATCTATTGTTTATCAGGTCTATGCACCGTATGCTATGAAGTTATTGGCATTGAAAGTAGTTGATTTAAATAATGCTGATAAAACAGTGGTTGAAGGATTTCGTAGAGAAATTAGACTTCTCAATCGTTTACGGAAATGTCAGCGTGTTGTACGAATGTATGATTATGAATTTCGTAATGGAAACAAAGAATTGTTTATTGTAATGGAAAAAGGAGATGCCGATCTTTCACAGGTACTTAAATCACATTTTCAATTATCATCATCGAAACATTCACCTCATGTTATACGATTATATTGGCAAGAAATGCTTGAAGCTGTGAAAGAAATTCATGATGCCCAAATTGTTCATTCAGATCTAAAACCAGTCAATTTCATTCTGGTTTCGGGTACTTTGAAACTAATCGATTTTGGTATTGCCAATACAATTCAATCAAATCAGACAAATGTGTATAAAGATTCTATTATTGGAACAGTTGATTATATGGCACCGGAATCAATTCAGAGACGTTCTGAACATCAAAACAAAGTAAAATATAATCAAAAAGTAGATATATGGAGTCTTGGCATCATTCTATACAATCTTGTATATGGCCGTACACCATTCTCACGTTATGATTCAAATATGTTTCAAAAAGCTATGGCAATCGTCAATGATAATATTGAATATGAACCGATTGATGATGATTTATTACTCGATGTTATCAAGGTATGTAATTAAAAATATGGTTGTTTTCTTTATTTAAAATCATTCTTTTTTTTTGGTAAATACAGAAATGCTTACAGAAAGATCCGAAAAAACGACCTACAGCCAATGAATTACTTAAGCATCCATATCTAACATTACAGAATCGGACCGATATGTTATTGGATTCATCATCAACCAAATCTAAGCAATCGGAATGTCAACAAGCAAACACTAATATACCCCCGGAATTATTAAATCAGATGAATAAACTATCTCCGAATACATTGCGAACATTTACAGAGGTATATTTAATTTTATGGATTAATCATTTTCTTAATTTTACTTTTCTCAAACAGTTTATTTCGAATTTCACCAAAAAATGATCATGGAATGGATTTGGATTATTTTGATTTTTAAAATTTTGCATGTCATTTTTTTAGTTAATAATAAACGATTCTTTCAATGTATTTCAAGTTCAACGTATTTTAACAGTCGTGATTTATATCACTAGTAGTCATTGCCCACTAATATAACCATCCGTCCGATAATCAATCATTGAATGTAAATTATTTGATTGTTGTTGATGTTGAATACTGCTTTCGTCATTTTTGGTAACACTAACACCATAGTTGTGTTGTAACAATGTCTTCGTTGTCGCCATCATCATAGCATAGACACCAGTATCTAACCATAATCGATTTGTCGTTAACGTTGAAGCATCTGTGTAATCATCATTATCATCCAATTGTTGACTACTTCTGTTGATTTGTTGTTTATCATCTGTTGACCATAGATTTTGTCGATCAAACATACGAATTAATAGATCAATGTAAGCACGTGGAAAATTTGATTCATAGAAAAATGTATCCGGAGGTTGATAGAAAATTCTTGATTCATCTAATGAACTTTTTAATGTTTGACAATTGAGAAAAATTTTGTTCATTACTTGAACAGCAGCTGATAATGATTGTAATGGTCCACGGCCACCAACGCTGCCAATGATTAGATGAATGATTTCCTGTTGGACATCTTTAATCAATATTGGCCATGATACTTGCGAATGGATTTGAAATGTTTCATCATTATCGTTGAAAATATCGTGCACCATTCCTGTACGTTTGGAAATGAATTTATGTTTACCTTCAAACATTGATCGCCGTTTAGATGTGGTCAACGTAACTACATCGCCTGTACGTCCATCATAAACGGTGATTTGTACGTTATGTCCTTTCAGTTTTTCATTCGGAATTAATTCCTCATATATCAATGATTTTTTGATGTCAAAATATTCCATATTTCGTTGATTCATTTTTTTTGCAGTACTTTCAGCTATTTGTTTGGCAATTTGATCAATATAGATTTGATTCAATAGATACGATTCATTCGATTGTTTCGCGCGAAGTTTAGCTAATGCTGCTGCTCCGAATTGAATCGTATCAAGTAGATATTGAAATTCTAATGCACCTTCTTTCAAAGATCTAGCCCGATTATCATCATCGTCATTGAGAACATGACAATTCGAACCGGAATCGATTTCATTATAAGTAAGTTTTTCTAGGATTTTCATCATAAATGCCAATGTAATTGCTTCGTTTGAATTTTTCAAGCTTCCAGTCAGAATATTCAATTTTGAATTAAACATTGAAAATACAAATGGTTCATCGATAGTAATCAATTCAGTGTTGGTAAGAAATGAACGAAATTCTTGAATCGAAATTGTTTCATTTAGTTCTTGGTTGATTTCATCGACGTAACTTTCCTGAAATAATGCCATAGATCCATTGGCTGAAATTGATCGTAATATTGCAGCTAATGAAGGATTTTTATACATTTCACCGTCATTCAATAAACGTTCAGTTGAATTTATCGATCGAACAAAACGATCGCGAATTATTTTAAATTCATTTAAAAGTCTTTTATCATTGGCACGAATTTCTCTTGCCAAGTGTTCACTAACTGGTGAACCATTTTCGGCCAACCATAAAGATGGCATTAATATTGTAGGCCAGGAAACTTTTCCAAAATTTTTCCAAAGTAATTGGGCTGCAATCGGTAGAACTGGATATGATAGACTAGGTTTTTTTGTCGAATTTGATTGTTTCAATGGAAAGCTTCGTTCCATCACATCGAAAGTATAAGGTTTTTGATTCGAATAAACAAGGCCGCGAAAACCGGAATCAAATCCAACTAAATGCGGTGATGCCATAGTCACACAGAATAATGATGCTAATGCAGCATCCATCGCTGAACCATTCCTATTCATTAACATTTCACGGCCGGCATCAGCGCAGCTTGGATATTCATTATCGCTAACAAGGACAGCAAATTTTGAATTAAAAACTTCGGGTAAGGGTGATTCATAGAACCGAGCAGCAAAATATTCATCCCGCTTAGCTTTCAATCGTGGTAGACCGAATATCAATGTTACCGTAACAGCAGCGATAAATAATAACATCGAAATGGCTGCAATGAAAAATTGTTTACGAGTAAAATATGTACGTGGATATCTGGTATCAATCAACATGGTACGTTTGAAACCATATGATGATGTTGATGCACGATTTGATTGAAGTGTACCATAACGAGTACTTGAACTGGCACTATTTGGATTGTTAGTCATTAATGAAGATGATGATTGAGGTGTTCCAGTTGATGACGACGATGATGATGATGGTGATGGTTCAATTGCTTTACTCATTTTTTCCGATTGTTTTTCAGCAAAAGTATTTCGGTGACGAATCTTATTATTATTTTTATTGACCATCAATGAGGTTGTTGGTCGCAGATCTTTTAATTCTTGTTGATCGTTATTTTCGTTATCATCATCTTGAAGCAAAGGTTTTGTTTCGCTCATTCTCTGATTTGTTTGTTTTTTTGTTTTTGTTTTAATATAAAGCAAATTTTGAAAAATGTTTCGTTTTTGCTCAACAAAACAAACAAATTATTTTGTCCAATAGTTTAAGCTAAATGATATCAGTAGGGTATGATGATGTGATTGTGTAGGCAAACATGCAATACATTAATACACAAAAACACATGGGCCAAATCATCATAAGCAACAAGTTTTATCTAAAATAATCAAAATTGATGATTGTTGATCGATTTTTATCGCATGCATGTTTATCGCAGATTAAACGATTCAAATCAAATAAAGATGATTTCCATTACTGTTGCGTAGTTTTCAATGGTTGCGAATCACTATGCAATATGATAACATTTTTACTATCATTTCCAAAGTGACAAATAGAAAAAAAAATTCATAATCTGGAAACGATAAAAAAAACATGAATTTTGAAAATAATAAGGAGAGAGCCATCTATTGATCAGAATTCTTATCACATTGAAAATAATTATTTAGCTTTAAATGATCCAAAAAAAGAAGCAGCACGCGCCCAACAGAATATACGCGTTTTGAATGAGAAGAGACAAATACAATTGTACATTACCACCCCTCCTATATATATAAATGACATCAGTCACACAAATACACACACAATAACAAACCGATGGCCTAACCTGCGGGTTTCATATTCAATTTATCCCAATCTGTCTGTCCAACCGATTCGTTCGTCCAAGCTACCCTGTTTTCCTCTTTTTTTGGTTGTGTTATTGAGTCGCATGTTTATTTTTGTGCCTGTGTGCGTTGATGTTTCTGTTTGATGCATGGATCAAAGTTCGAATTAACGTTCGATTCATCTGTCTATTGGACAATTATTTACTAAATAATAATCATTTTAGAAATTTAAATCAATTAATTTAGCATTTTTCATTTGTTTGTAATAGATTTATTGTGAAAATTTCATTTTATCCGTCCAATCATTTTTGTTTCAAAAAAACAAAAACAACAACAAAAAACGAAAGAATCCTATAGCTGCCATTTATTTGTATGTGTTTATTTTTTTCCCCACCAACTTAATCTTCATTTCTTTCTTAATTCTATTTTTTAAATAATCAATTTTATCGTAATCAAAATTCTTTTCTTTTTTTATTCATTATTATTTATTATAAATAGTTGGCACCTGTTTCATGAATTTGGGATTTTTGATTTATTATTACTGGTAAGTCATTTGTTATTCAATCAATGTTCTGGAGAACCATTGTTGTTTTATTTTATTTTTTTAAACGGTGACTTAGGCCCGTTATTTTTCCAATTGAATTTTTTTTTTTGATGATATTGTTATGTCAATCCTGTTTACATTTTGAGACGTCGTCATAGTTCGAGGCGAGCAAAATCTTGGCTTCAGCTTATATATAGTAGCTAGCGAACTCCATTAAAAATGATTGTGATTCTCTCGTTTCATTTGTAGTTCAAAATATATACATGTACACACACACACACACACACACATACAATACAGATATATTTTTTTTAAAAATATCTGAACTCTTAATCTTTAGGATTCGGGCATACCATAGGCACTGATATGGTATATGTGATAGCATGGGTTCACCGGAAAATTATAACCAATAAATAAAAATATGCGAAAAGTGAAATAAAAAACATTGGCATTTCTATATCCAAAGTGATCTGATCATTCTGTTTGGATTGCAAAAAAAAACTTAATTTTTGTTTTTGAATGAAAAAATGAAATCCTTCGATTCTTAGCATCAATTTATAACCTCTGTCTTTTTTCGACTTGATTCATGATTTAGATTTTTCAACCTTTCTTCTTATCAATTCTTTTTCAACAATGATGTCCGTAGTATTATTTGAATGGTGGAAAATTGAATGAGAATATTGGTAGTCAAAAATAAAGAAAATTTGTTTTCCTAACTGCATTTAAATTTTGTTCTTCATTAAAAAACAAAATTGCAATTAAAATGGCATCCACTGTTGATGATGGTGGATGCGAACCAGCATCTGAAGTTTCAATTGGTTCGAATGAACATTCAAAAACTAAAATCGCCATTGAATCATTAGCAACAAATATTGATAATAAATTGAATCTAAATGATCATATAAGTGATTCAACAATATCATCATCACAATGTCCTAATGATCATGAAACGACCACCAAATCTGAATCGCAATCTTCATCAACATTATCATCATCATCATCATCAGCTCAAACAAGCTCAAAAACAACAAGTAATGTAACACCTAACCAAAACAATCATCATCATAACAATACCAATAATGTGCCCAAGTCTGGTACACCAATTCCAAATCGTGTATTCGTTGGTGGTATACCTGATGATGTAAGCATTTTATATTAAAATATTTCTGGTCATGATTATTTGTAATTTTATTTTTTTACAAATGATAAGGCGACTGAAAATGATTTACGGCATTTGTTTGCGCAATATGGTCATATTAAGTTGGTCAAAATAATTAATGATCGTGCTGGCATCTCCAAAGGGTATGTGACACATTTTATGGCCTCGATGATGACATCTCATCGGTTTTTTTTTGTTCGCACACACACATTTTCATTCATAAACAGTTATGGTTTTGTTACATTCGAACGTGCTGATGATGCACAGAAAGTGATCAAAGAAGCTGAAAATATGATCATTAAAAATCGTAAACTCAACGTTTCGGCAGCTGTGATTAAGAAGCAAGATTTTCCATTAGGTATGTAATAAATGTGTTAACTATTGTGTGATTTTCCATTGGCAATTCTTATTTTATTATTATTATTATTATTATTATTTAAAGAATCGAGAATGATGCCGACTACTGGAATGTTGTTCTATCCACAGATTTCTACATTTGCCAATCCTGTTACGGCTTCAGCCTCAGCAGGCTACAATCATCATCCATACTATAGTGAAAATTATCCCTATCCATTGATCGAAGGATTACCCTTTGCCATGCCACTGGCCGCGATGAATGGACATTTCATTCCTGGACCACCTCCATCCGGAAATGCCTGTGCTCCTCTTTTGACATCGCCAGTTTCTGCTGCGGCTTCCCAATATATTGCAGCTCAACAACCCCCACCGACAGCTTCAACTCAAACCTATTCTCCAGTCACTCCATATCCACCAGCGTGTCCAACAGCGCCCACACATTTTATCTATTCAGCCAATCCATCGGCCAATTCATCTTCCATTGCGATCTATGGTGGATCACAGCATTCAACACATATGTTAACAGGATCAGGAACTAACCCAAATGCTGTCATGAACGTATCGCCTGTCTTTCCCACACCACCATCGCAAACAACGCCATATCCATCTAATGTCACTGCCACAACTAGTACGACATCCAATACTGGAAATAATGGTTATCAGCAAATGAATGGCGTTAATGCCACTGGTGGACATCCAGCCGGAAATTCAGTGCCAATATCATCATCATCTCAGGTTTGTTGCAGTTTATGATAAAATTGATGTTTTCTTATATTCATTCATTGATTTCGGAAAACAGATGAACGTGGGCAATAGTCAATCACAACAGCAGCAATACTTGGCATATTCTAATTCGCTATCGGATTCAATGGTGGTCAATTCCAACTCTCCGAATAATAATGCTGGTATGATGATTATGGCCGGTGGTCATCCATCGCATCATCAGCAAACATACGCAACATATCCCTCATCAACAAATCCTTCTATGAAAATGGATGGATTGGTCGATATGGCATTGGTATCATCTTCGATGGATTCGACAAATGCCGCTATGGTCCCTCATCCCATGAGCACTCATTATGCCAGTCATATGCCTAATGCTCATCATTACATGCAACCACCGCAACCAGGTGCTCATTACATGCATATGGCAGGTATGGGTGGTGTTGAACTACATCCCATGTGGTCATCATCGACAACAACCTCCACCACTTCAGCTCATGGTCATCATCAAAATAATGCAGCAAATGTGCCTAATGGTCAACCTTCCCCACAAAAGTTACCTGTGGCCGGAAATTTCGCCGTTGTGCAACCACATACAACAACTTCAGTGAATGGTCAAAAATCAAATCAACCGCTAATAACGTCTGCAACAGGATCAAGATCCCAATATCATGGTCATTACGCGAATAAACGATCATCACCGCCTGTATCCCAATCAACTTCTTCATCGAATCGATCATCATCATATTCGACTACTAACAATGTTCAGTATAATCAATCGCTAGTAACCAAAGATAAGATGGCTGTTCACAGTAGTCGCCATACAAATCAAAATTCGTCTTCGTACAACCATAACAGTCATTCTAGTTCTTCATACAACAACAATAGTAGTAATGCTAGTCATCATAATAAAAAAATATACCACAATAATAGCCATCATTCATGGAATTCGAATTCACGAATTCCATCGAACAAAGTATTGAATGGCCATGGTCATAATCGTGGTCATAATTATCATGATACTATGGCTATAGCAGATATGGCGAAATCATCATCATCATCATACAGTAGTGGTCATCATTATCCACCTTCAAACAACCATAAAACATCATCGGATATATATTCCAATAATCACAATCGAACGGGTAATGGCCATCATCAATATCCGTCGAGTGCAATAAAAACTAATCATTTGGTACATTCATCATCTACTTCTTCGTCGTTGCAACCGCATCTCCAAACCTTTGTTACGAAAACGATCAATGGTGTTCAGATTTATGCATTGGCCAATAGTAACAATACAACCTCTTTAGATGCTCAATCACAAACAGTACCTGGAAATGGTGTCTCGAATGGTAGCATTTTAACATCGCCTCCATCATCATCATCATCTTCACCATACAAGACATCAACATAACTTAGCATTTGAGAAAAATACGAACGACGATCTCACCTCGAAACCGGAATTTGAACATTCCAAGCCCAATCAGGAAATGACAACCACTTGGATCACCACCATCATACCATTTGTCATTGTTAAATTCTCTCTACCGTTTTCGTTTCGTTTATCTCCTTTTTGTTTTGTTTCATTTTATTATTATGTTCTGTTTCCGTTCCATTTTATATGATTATCCCGTATCCATCTTTTTTCTCATTTTCTCTGTAGCGTTCTGTCTTTGTTCAATATACACACATAAACACACCCTAGTCACATTCATGCTAAATAGGCACATATGCCCAGCATCTACTGCTACTTTATCAAGGTATTTATCTTCGTTTTCTTTAGTATTTTATTATCATCCTTTGTTGGTTGACAGATCTTATTGTTTTTTTTGGTCCAGAAGTGGTCGAAATTTGAAGAAAGAAAAAAATTCAACAGACACGGTTTTTGTTTCTACTTAAAATATCCAGTTCAACAAACACGCCCAAAACCCAAAATCCAGATTGATTATAAACGTGTGCCTTTGTCATCGTTGTTCATAATTTTTGTTAAATAATTTTCAACTCGGTCAATATCGATAGCTAATGATTATTTACTTATCACGGAAAATTACCTGAGCATGCATATAAACCGAGGTTTGCTTTCGTTTTTTTCGATGAAATCTTATTTCAAATTCTGGTTAGAAGAGGAGTAGTTTCACTAATATCACACTACGACTCCTTTTTTTCGTTTTTCGAATTGTAGAATCAATGGCTGACTGGATAATCTTTCGTAACCTGTTGTCAATTGTGATAACCGAACATACATACATATGCATACACACACACCCAACACAACAAAATCAGTCAAATTTTTTCTTGTGTTTATTGCCAAAATTAAAACAAGTTTGTAATAACACAAAAATTTGTAATACAAAATTAAATTCAACATTCACACAAAAAACAATAGCAGTAAGAAACGATCAAATAAATGAAAAACAAGCAAGACAGAATTTTTCTGGGAGAATTTTGAGAATAAAATAATTAAAATTTTAAAGCAAATGTAAACCAATGTCCATCTTCATAAGGTTATGGAATGATTAAAACTTTGCCTGGGTTGAATAAGTTCTTTGGATCCATAGTTTGTTTAATTTTTTTCATAACTTCTAAAGAAAAAGCATCGTGTTCTTTCTGTAGGAATTTGATTTTACCACGACCGATCCCGTGTTCACCGGTACAGGTACCTCCCAATCGTATCGCTTCTCTATAGAAAAAGTTTTTTATTTAAACATCCATGATATGTTTGAATAAATTCGACTTACTCGGCAATCATTTCGCTGATCATCAAAACATTGCCAGTTTCAACACTATCATTCGGATCATAAGTAATGACGGAATGAAAATTTCCATCACCTACATGACCAAACGACGAACCTTTAATATTATATTTATCTAGATAGTTTCGCATTATTAGGATAATTTCCGGTAATTTGGATATTGGTACGCAAACATCGGTGATCAATGCTCGGGTGTTTGGTCGGGTATCAAAATTGCGACATGCATAGTAAAGATCATGTCGTGCTTTCCATAGACGCGATCGCTCTTCCATTATGCTTGAATGTTTAAAATCAAGAGCGCCATTATCTAAAACAATTTCTTTAACCAATTCAGCTATTGACTCGACAACGGTCTGATTGCCAGCGATTTCCATAAACAAAGATGGCTTCACCAATAAGTCACCTTTACTGTATTGATTTGAAGCATGAATTGATTGACTATCCACGTATTCGATTCGTGATAAGGGTATTCCATTCTGTAGTAATAAAACTACGGTGTGGATTGCAGAGGCATTATCTTCAAATGGACAAACGCATAAACAAGTCTGAACAGAAAAATAACAATAAATCCTCCTAAATAAAATTTAAATATGATTTTTAACAAACCGATTCAGGTATCGGATAAAGACGTAAAGTCAGTTGAGTTACCGTACCAAGAATGCCTTCACTCCCGACGAATAATTCGGTCAAATTTAAACCTGCAGCTGATTTTCGGCAACGAGAATTTATGCCAGCCGTTTTTATTACTTCACCGGTGGGCAATACGACTTCCATATTAAGGACATTTTCTTTCATTGTGCCATAGCGAACAGCATTAGTACCAGATGCATTGGTGGCTGACATTCCACCTAAACTGGCTGATGCCCCAGGGTCTATAGGGAAAAAAAGCCCGGTATCAGACAGATATTGATTCAATTCTCGCCATGTAACACCAGCTTCAACAGTACAATCAAAATCTTCGACATTTACTTCGATTATTTGATTCATTTTATTAGTTGCCAAACAAACACCTCCTTTGAGAGCGTTCACGCCACCTTCTAAACCAGTACCAGTTCCGAATAATGTGATTGCTACATTCGAATCGTAACATAATCGAGATATACGGCTTACATGATCGGTATTCAACGGCCATACGACAAAATCAGCCAGAACAGGACTGTTCAGAATTTATATATTTATTAAAAGGTTTTGATTTATTTGATTGACAATTCATATAATACCTGAAATGACTTTCATCGCGACCATATTGTTCCCGTACCGCTTCAGCTTTGCTCACATTATCCACACTGACAATATCACACAGTTGTTCATAAAGAAAAGCATTTTCTTTCAAATCCTATGATTCAATCAAGAAAAATTCATTTAAAATAAATTCTTTTAAAAATCAATAAATACATTGTGAATCGCTGTTGTACGAAAATATCTAGACGTACACCTTAAATTATTATCAATACGGCAAAGTTTAATTTCATTTTGTAGATAATGGAATGATTTAGAGCGTACTAAATTGATTAAATGACGTAACATTATTTTTTTTTTGGTTGTAGAACAAATCAATTAACTTGATCAATAACGGATAACATAACGGGAATTTGTTTTGATTTATACCACCGCCATCAGGCGACATTGAATGCAACCTTGGAATTCGTATAAAATTCGTGTTTTCAAGTTATGTTTTTAAATATGTAATTTATTAATATTTCGAAATGAATAAATCAAAATGTTCAACGAAATCATCAAATGAAAAGATGATCATCATTTTCAGTGATTAGAATTAGAATTTAGTATTTACATCAATGAAGCAGTTACATCGATTTGTGTGCATATATTTAAATTGAACTAGAAATAAATGAGACGAGCATCAGCCGGATTTTGTTCGGCTGGACAATATGGGCATTTAAGCTTAGATCCATTGGATAGCTTGTTCAATGCATCACGGGATATAACATGACCACATTGTAGTCGCATCGGAGGATTTGAATCACAACTTTGTTGTCGAAGTATGGGGCATGCAAATATTGAATGATAATGACATTTACGAGTTACATCGATTTCGATAGGCAATTCATCGCGAGAACTCCAAACATCATTCACGTTTCTTTGTTGGATAGCCTGTTTGATATTGATCAATGCGGGTAATGCAATACATCCAGCATTAAATGTGACAGATAATGGAGAATCAACTGATACTTCCAGGAGAGAGCATGCTTCTTTAGTAAACATTTGACATATTTCAACCCAATTGTTTGAATCCAACAGATATTGATATGGAGATTTTTCAATGCCCGATCGCAGAAACATTAATGAACCCATCAGAGCTTTTATCTCTGCCTGGTATCTCTGAGCGAACGGTGTAAAATGTGTGCGTGAATAAGTGATCAATTTCCATTGGTTTTCGATTCCACCTCGCAATAATTCAATGAATTGCAACCGATGAAGCTTGAATTCAAAATCGCTATTGCTTTTTAGCAGTTGGTCACGATGGGTTTGAGCCCATTTCAAAGCTGGTTGTAAATTGTGATTTTTCAATGCATCTAATACAAATTGTTTATTGTAAGATTAAAAGTATAGTTTTAATATGAAAAAAACTTACCGAGTATTTTGTTCATTTTAATGTAAGGAATTTTATCATTCGTATCGATATCAAGCTTAGATTCCTGAATCAATTTTTCAGCAATATCCGATCGTCCTTGTCGCAAAAAATGTTCGACAATAACTTTGTTAAGAATTTCATTATTTTTGCCTTGTTCGAAAAGAAACTCATTGCCCACGCAAACATAGTCAGAAATAAAATTTTTATCGATTGCCTTGCCAATCCGTGATACGGAAGAATGTATATCTCGATGTTCGGTCGAGAATTGACTTATAATATTGCGAGTTTTTTTAATCACATTATCAAGCAACAATTGACATTGAATATCAGTCAATGGACAATCAGGAGCTAAAATTAGAACATAACAAAACAAAAAATTATGCAACGAACATTAAGAAAATAAACTTACAAGTCAATATGCTCAAATCTCGTTGATAGCTTTCAATCTGTTGTATTAATTCGGAAAGATTTTTTTCGCCATGATCTTTAAGACTTTTGAATTTATGTAAGACTTTTTCCGTTTCTTTTTCAACGTTTTCGATAGCATTAGCCATTTTGTTTCGTTTTTTTTCTTTAATAACTAAAAACGCAAAAAACAACTCAGTTATTATTTAACAAAAATTGTAACTGAGCAAGATGATCATATGATGAGTTGACACAAACATCAATACAAAACAAAAACATTTCGTTCATAGACAATAGGACAATGAAATTTATTTTTTGGTTCGAACTTTTTTTTTAATACAAAATCAATTTAAATATTATACTTGATTTACCGAGAATTCTTATTGATTGTTGAGACAATCCAATCACGATAACCAGATACACTAGTGAAAACGGCAGCATAATTTCTGGACACACAATCACTGATCGTCCATGAAGCGATGCCAAATTGTACCCATTCACCATTTTTGAGTCGACATTGAATTGGGCCACCAGAATCACCATTACAAACACCTTTACCACCTCTTAAATCACCAATGCAAATATGATTTTGAGTGATTGGCCAACCAACACCTTTCCAAATTTGACGACAAGTAGTGGAATTATGAACTGGTTGTGGTAATTTCTGCAAAATGTCTGTAACGACACGACCTGAAAAAGAATGAAAGGGAAAAAATAATGTCCACAAAAAAGCATGCCCATTTTTTACCTTTATTACCGCGTCCCCATCCAGTCGCAACGCATTCATAATTACTTTTAGGCACATCTGTTCTTTTGGCAAGACAGATTGTCTTCAAGTGTGGATCTTGTTGAAAATCGATCGGTTTTTCTAATCGCAATAATGCAATATCGTATAGTTGTTTGTTTCGATCATAATTTTCGTGAATAATAATCTGTTTTGGTTTGAAAAATTGTTGAATAGAACATTAATAGAGCAAAATAATTGGAATTTACCTTATCAACTTTTAGCAAGCGTTCTGTTGAATCTTGCTTTCGAAGGTTATGTTCGCCTAATTTGATTTGCCATGAATATGGATAATCATTTCGGGTGAAACAATGAGCAGCACAAAGAACCCATCGATTAGTGATCAACGTTGCACCACAAACATGTGAATTGAAGTAACGAATCTGCAACGATGCCTGATGAGGGAATTCCATTGGTTTTGCATCTTTTCCGCCATAAATTCGTTTCACATCGATAGCAAAATCCGAATTACAAGTTCTCAATTTACTCGGATCAAATTGAGCTTGCTGAATCAATTCTAAGCCATGACAATCGATTGTGGCGAATGTTCCAAGTGCCAACCACAGAAAGATGAATAGAAATTGCATTTCGATCGATTAGCAGATAATGATCATGGATCGAAAGGGATGTGATTAACTGCTTCATTACTGAACCATATTTATAGCAACATGATAATTGACCATCTATGAATGCGACATCCCGGAAATAAATGCTCAGGGTTATTCGAATGGATAAATTAATGATATGACAAGATTGTTCATTAAAGATAGGTTCAATTTTAAATATAATCGATCGAATAAAACCAGGCTAAATCATGACATGGATTTTGAAATCGATAATTAGGAAAAACATCAAAGGCTGTGGATATCCGTACATTTTTAATACAATTTAAAAACGATACAATCGATACTTGGTTATGCAACGTAAAGTCACATGGTCTTTAGCAATAACAGCAACATTATTTGTTCCAGATAAATCGATCAAGAATGGCCACAAACGCATCCGATATTGAAATCAAAACGTTCAAAGATTTCTTTATTAATTATAACAAATTGGCCGAAATGTGTTTCATGGACTGTATACATGATTTTACCTTTCGTGAAGTATCGAAACGAGAAGAAAAATGTGCTGAAAATTGTTTTGATAAATTTGTCAAATTAAACAATCGTATTAGTCAACGTTTCCAAGAGATACAATTTGCTCAACATGAAACCATTTCTGCATCAATTTCGAAATAGTTTTCAAATCTATCATAGCTATTCGGATCGATTCCAAAAAATAGTACCATCATCATCATCATTATTGTTTTGTCTCGTTTGTTTATATACAAAATAATACATTCGCTATACAATGAATGAGGTCAATGTAATAATCCTTTTTTTCCTAAACCAATCATAATCGATTTACGTTATGAACAAAATTTTGTTTAAAAAAATTTATAATTAATAATTAAAATTAATAAATAGTTAATTGCAAAAACAAAAACGTTTTAAATTATTTTTCATTTGTCTGTATATAGATGGCAGTATTAAAGTGATAAATATAAAAAAATTCAAAATTCTATGCATACGATCTTACATAACTTGATGTTGCACACCTTAAAGTGCAATGGTTAATTGTTTTATATGTTTGTATGATCGGTAGGTAAGTAGTTTTATTTGTTAAAACCAAAGAACTGGTTCGTCATCGAATGTAGTTGCTGTTTTGCTATAGTCTGAAATACCAATGAAAAAAGTCATCACATCACGGGAGGGTTAATGAAGTTCATTTTATTGAATTCTTTCGTTTTGTTTGAAAAAAAAATTCAATGACTGACGACAAATGACCATCAATGATGATTATTTAATGGATTCTACGCGTGTGTGTGTCCGATTCTATGCAATGTGTGAACAACGGGTTTTTGAAAGAACAAAAATTAAATGGAATCATTAATATAACGAATAACGAACGGGTAAAATATACGTACTTTATTTACATATATTTGTACGGTTGTGGAAAAAAGTATTGAATATGAGAAAAATGTGTGTATACGAGAAATAATAATCAGGATCCCAAAGCCAAACATTTTGGCCGTTGGAACTTGAACATAACAAACCAACCAAAACAACAACCGCTGGCTTCGCTTTTTTTCTTTTTATCCTTCTTTCTCTCTCATTCACTCTGACCATCCACATGTCTGCCATTTTTATCTAATATATAAAAAAACCAAGCTATTCTATCTTTTGCATTCAGTCTCGTCGTCACCTTGACTGACGTGAATGAACTGTGTTCAGTGTGTTTTGTATATTGGCGTGTTTGCATGGTGGCATTCTCAATTGTTGATGATTTCGAACGAGTATTTCATTTGCCCGCGCGGCCTAGTCTCGCTCTCGCGCGTTCATTTTTTTTTACAATTCGTTACAATTGTGTTTAAAAAATCTAAACGGCAAAAACTTATGACATTAGTTTTCCATTCAATTTTGTGATTCAGTCTCTCATTGATGGTGATTGTGTTCACTTCGGTTGTGTTTATTGTATAACATCATATTAGATGAAAAAGATCATCATATCCGATGAAATGAATGATGATGATGATGATGGTGATGAATTATCTTTTGAATCCATTTTGGTTATGATAAATACAATCTGTTCGCGGTCACAATTGTACATTCCATCAATTGCTTAATATCACGTCACATTCTTATTAATATTCGAATTTCCTCATTCGTCCATCACCAATTTCAATTATTCTCAGTTTTGTGTTTATTGTCATTATAATTGGAAAAAATAACGAAAGAAATCCTATCGTTTATTATTGTGTTTTGTGTATTTTTGTTGTTGTTGTTCGAGAATAAAATTTAAATGAAAAAAAACACTCATGTCGAACATCGATCACATTCATCATGTATGTCAACAACAAATATACATGTCTGTGTTTGTTTTGCTATTTGCAAATATTAATTAATAATGAATGTCATTGATTATCAATTGAATAAATGATAATCAATTTTAATTGATTGATTTTGGTCGAATTTATCAACATTGAAACAAACTTCCGATTTTATAAATTGATAACATCATTTCTGAAAAGACGATATATCACCGATTTTTATCGTTATCGTTTTCCTTTTCTTTTGTTTATAATATTTATGTGTGCATGAATAAGAATCACAATTAAAATCGCTATAAGAAAATCTTGTTAAATTGAGTTGTTCACTATTTTTTTCCCATGAACAAATTGTTTTCATTTGAATCATCATTTGAATCTTGTCGTATACTTGTATATATGTGAAACACAACGAGTTTTCTTCTTGTTTTTTTTTTGGTTTTTGCCGCTTTT
>ERZ500997.97-NODE-97-length-23336-cov-11.100253_pt1 | contig 23336 bp, 24 predicted proteins | sample MGYA00248826_ERZ500997 | MGnify/ENA primary metagenome ERZ500997 (study PRJEB25958, sample SAMN03398524) | human skin metagenome | study: EMG produced TPA metagenomics assembly of the Human Skin Microbiome Metagenome (human skin metagenome) data set.
AAGAAACAAAAAATTTATTTCTACTTTTTATGTTGACTAAACCTATTTTTTTAGAATATAAAATAGGTCAGCAAAGAGTTATCTAACAATATAAAGCTGTGACAACGCTGTGACAACAGAGTTTGACAACAGAGTTTATTCTAAATAGCATATAAACGGATGGGGAATATAAATGAAAAAGACTAATTTAGCCGTTGTGTTTACCTCTGTACTGCTCCTTTCTGGTACTGCGTCAGCCTGTGTTTTCGAGTTTGGATTTTCTGGTAAAGATTGTGCTTCCACATGTGCATCCGCAGCAGGAGCAGCCGCTGCCGCCGCAATGGCGGGACAACCGGAAATCATCCCCTTTACAACGTTTGGATGTCTTGGAGCCGGTAACCCCAACAGCTAATTATAGTGGTAATCATCGAAAATGGCAGGAGCTGTCAGCAGGATGACTGTTTTATATGGTGCCTGATAAGATAATTATAATTGTGGGCGAATTAGATTAGTTTACTCCCGGAAATGCTCTGAGTATTTTCAGAGAAAGCTGCCTTAATTGTAGTTAAAATTAATTGCAATACAAGTAAAGTATAATTCTAATATCTGTGATTAATTTCTTATTTTCATGATTGTGTAACATTCAGGGAATATTTCCATATAACAATGTAAGCATATTATCAAAAACGTATTACTAGTATTACTAACTTAACACCAACAAACTGGAGATATATGATGAAAAAGACTACTACAGCTATTATCTTTTCCTCTGTTTTACTTCTTTCTGGTACTGCATCAGCCTGTATTTTTGAATTTGGCTTTTCTGGTAAAAACTGTGGTGTTACATGTGCAGGAGGGGCGGGAGCAGCAGCAGCAGAAGCAATATCAGGACTGCCTGAGCTTGCTCCTCTTTCAATGTCTGGATGTATCGGTGCTGTTAACCCGAATAGTTAAAAATAGCAGTATAGCCAGCGCGGTAAATTGTTAGTAATCTGGCTATTTTATCTGTTAATAATCAATATTTTATCATGATTTTTATCTAAAAAATCGGCCACGGGAGTGCTCCCGTGGCCTATCATTATATTCGGGTTCATTAAAGTAATAATTAACAGATCATTATAAATAAAAAGTAAACAAAGTAGAAACTGACTGTTTATCTTCTTACAGATATGCTTATTTTTTATGATATTTTAAGCATGAAGTACTGCAATGTTAACGTAAGTGTTCTGTTAAAAAACTACTAACTTACATATCAATGAATCAGGAGATGTATAATGAAAAAGACCACCACAGCTTTTATTTTTGCCTCTTTTTTACTCCTTTCTGGTACTACGTCAGCCTGATGTTTTACAATTTGGCTTTTCTGGTGAAGATTGTACTAATATATGTTCAGCCTCAGCAGGAGCAGCTGGAGCGTTAGTTATAATGGGATTGCCTGAAATCAGTCCCTTTGCAATGACGGGGTGTCTTGGTGCTGGTAACCCGAACAGTTAAAAAGGATGGCATGCCTGGCAATATAGTAAGCTGTTAGTAACGTGGTTTTTTGTTTTAGGTAAAAACTGACCTGTATCATCATGTTTACTTAAAATAGTCTGTACCGGGAGTACCATAGATACTCCCGGTTGTTGTCATTAGATTCATTGTGACAATAATTCATAAAAATCAAACCAGACTCTTGTAGCTAGCCCATATATCTTTGTGAATATATATTAACAAGAAAATATTGTATAAAGAATATATGCTATAGGGGAAAATTCTCAGGAATATACTAGTGAGCTGAAAGGTACAGGTGAACAAAATAGTTATGGCTGTTTTCCATATTCTCTGTGTTTCTTTCTGATAGCGCTTTAGCTTGCACCCCGGTTGAAAGTCTATAGCGAAGTTGTGCTCCATCCTGTATGACAGAAAATCCATATTCTTGTGTCAGATCTGTTTCATTGTTTTGACAGAATTATAGTAAGTCTGATTACTTAGTGATGTATTCGATGCATTCTGCTTTGATACATTTTTCTTCTATTTTTCCAAAAAAATTTATCGCGGGTTCATCTATTATACAGGCAATAATAGCGTTGATGTAAGTAACGCTGGAATGGAAATTAAATGAGAGCGAATATAGTTTAGTCTGCCATAATGACTATATAATAGTTAGTTGCACACCACCAGCTTTTCACTATAAAGCAGCCTTATCAGCGTTTCATGTCAAAATAAAATAAAAACAACCAAATGAAGATGTAAAGACTCCTCAGGCTGTTTTCGATGATTAGTTTTAATCGGGAAAGCCTGAGAAAAAGGACGTTTCTGTTTATTTTTTGGGGTGAAACGTCTCTTTATGCTTTGTGGGGAGGGCAGACAAAGGTTGCTTTAGCGGTGCCAGACCTCACTAAAAATAATGGCATTAAACCTAATTCATACCATATTTTTTCAACTTTTTACGCAGTGTACCCCGGTTAATTCCCATCATCAGGGCGGCGCGGGTTTGATTGCCACGAGTATATTGCATTACCATGTCTAATAGAGGCTGTTCGACTTCAGCCAGTACCAGCTCATACAGGTCATCTACATCCTGGCCGTTTAACTGGGCAAAATAGTTTTTCAGTGACTGCTTAACCGAGTCACGGAGAGGTTTCTGGGTAACCTGATCCTGAGAATTGAGGGTAGATACGGTCAGTACGTCAGAATTTACGCGTTGTTCGAACATAGTTCTTCTGCTCTTAATTTCTATTTACGTAAGTTTTCGAAGTATGCTTCCAACGCCTCCAGCTGTTCGCTGGTGTTCTCTATGGCGTTGAATGAGCGCCGGAACTGGGCATCTGGAGCGTGTTCCCGAAGATACCAGGAGACGTGCTTACGGGCAATACGATATCCCTTATCGTGACCATAAAAGTCATGTAGCTCACGTATGTGTGCAATAAGCAAGTGCTTTGCTTCAGCTAATGGCATTGGTGCCATCAGCTCTCCAGTGTCCAGATAATGCTGGATTTCCCGGAAGATCCACGGTCTTCCCTGAGCAGCACGTCCTATCATCAGGGCATCTGCCCCAGTGTAGGTGAGCACAGCTTTGGCTTTATGCGGGTTTGTAATGTCTCCATTCGCAATAACAGGAATAGCGACATTTTGCTTAACCAGCCGAATGCTATCGTACTCTGCTTCACCACTAAACATGCACGCACGAGTGCGGCCATGTATGGCGATAGCTGCAATACCACAATCTTCGGCCAGTTGGGCAATTTCAATACAATTACGATTTTCAACGTTCCAGCCAGTACGAATCTTGAGTGTGACAGGGACATTTACTGCGTTAACCACTGCTTTAAGAATCGATTTCACCAGTTTAGGGTACGGTAATAATGCAGAGCCAGCCAGTTTACGATTTACTTTTTTAGCAGGACATCCCATACTAGTATCGATGATTTGTGCGCCGGCAGCAACATTTATGCATGCAGCCTGTGAGCCATTTCATCAGGTTCACAACCAGCAATTTGTACAGCCTGGATACCAGATTCTTCACGATCTACCATGCGCAGACGAGACTTATCGCTATTCCAGACATCGGGATTGGACGATAACATCTCTGATACAGTCATAGCTGCCCCCATCGCGCGACAAAGTGTTCTAAACGGCCTGTCGGATACGCCCGCCATGGGCGCGACGATCAGGCGATTGCGAAGCAAATAATGTCCTATACGCATAAATGATGCGATCATAGTTTGTCCACAAGGCGGCGTATATTACGCATTTTTATAGCAAGATGAAAGGCCAAACTTTGAACAATTGTTGTTGACAGATCAATACTGATGCTAAAAAACGCCAGGCTATTTGTTAATATGCATAAATAACAGAGAGATATAAAATCACTTCCAGATTCAGAATAGTAAATTTTCTCTATAACTGGCGTCAGGCGGATCAATATTATCGATGAGGATGGTACTACGCCGGACAGGCAGTAAACATAAACGCATGTGAACAGGCCCAAGTGTCAACTGATGTAATTGGATGCTAACACAATATTCATCATTAACAGATTTTTATCCCGGTTATACGGCACCATTCCTGTTTTTCTACTACAGGATCGAATTTAAAGGCGTGTTGATAAACCTCCATGATACCCGGTGCCTGTGAGCTGAGTATGCCGGAAAGTCCCAGATTACCTCCCGTGCGGGTCAGGGCACTTATTTTTGGTGCCAGCTCACGTAAGGGGGCAGCGAGAATATTCGCTATGACCACGTCTGCACAGAGAGAGTCAGGCTGTTCATGGGCCAGATAGAGTGCCAGGCGCCCGGCCACGTCGTTACGCTTTGCGTTCTCGCGGCTTGCCTGGATAGCCTGGGGGTCGATATCAATACCAACTGCCTGGGCGGCTCCCAGTTTTAGTGCAGCAATGGCCAGTATGCCAGAGCCGCAGCCAAAATCGATAACGCACTTGCCTGAAAGATCCAGCTGGTCCAGCCAGCTCAGGCAGAGTGCGGTAGTGGGATGACTGCCGGTACCAAATGCAAGCCCGGGGTCCAGAATAACATTCACGGCAAGAGGGTCGGGAACGTCGCACCAGCCAGGGCAAATCCATAATCGCTTCCCAAAACGTATCGGCCGGAAATCGTTCATCCACACCCGCTCCCATACCTTGTCTTCAATCAGTTCAATTTTGTGGGTAAAGCCATCACCCGCGAGGATGTGATGAGACAATGCGTTTTTGACTTCACTCATATTGGCATCTGGTTCAAACAGGCCAATCACATCAGTATCTCCCCACAGAAGGGTTTCTCCGGGCATGGGTTCAAATACCGGGTTGTCGTGGCTGTCCTGAAAAGTGACAGAGACGGCTCCCTGTTCAATTAGCGCAGTGCCCAGTGCTTCGGCATGTGCAGCGGAACTATTTATGGTTATTTGTATCCATGGCATAGTGACCTCTCTATTTTGCAATCAGGCGATGATCGACGGTCTCAGCCTGTCGTCTGCCAAGGTAGTTCGCGATAATAAACGTTAGCAGACTTAAAATCAGCGACGGTACAATTGGGTGAAATCCCCATGGCTGAAGTGACATAGCCGCCATCAGCGTATAACTGATGGCCCCGGCAATAACGGACCCCAGGGCACCAATCCGATTAGCGCCCTGCCAGTAAAGCCCCAGCACCAGAGGCCAGAAAAATACTGCTTCAAGGCCACCCACTGCCAGTAAATTGAGCCAGATCATCATCTCCGGAGGATGCCAGGCAGTCAGCAATAACAGCGCTCCCAAAAGCAGCGTCATCAGATTAGAGATTCGTCTTAAATGGCGTTGATTTACTGCCTGCTGAGGCTGGAGGCGCAGATAAAGATCTTTGATGATGGTTGCAGATGACTGTAACAGTTGTGCGTTGACTGTTGACATAATGGCCGCCATCGGCGCTGCCAGAAAGATCCCAGCAGCCCAGGGGGGTAATACATGGACCATCAGAGTGGGGATAACCTGATCAGGGATCTTGAGGTCCGGCAATATTGCCCTGCCTAATGCGCCAGCAAGGTGCATGCCACACAGGAGCACCGCAACAACAGTGGTGCCAAGTATCATCCCGCGATGCACCGCTTTACTATTTTCATAAGCCAGGCAGCGCGCGGCAATGGGAGGTAAGCCAATGACGCCAAAACAGACTAAAATGGTAAACGACCCCAGCATTTTAGCTGTAATAATGTTGCCCGCACCTTCAGGTGAAATGAGTTTGGAGTCAATCCGCTGGAGTGTGGAGACTGCCTGAGCAGTACCTCCTGCGGCGTGGATGATAGCAAATAGTAGCAAAAAAGTACCTGCCAGCATTATAAGGCCATGCATCGCATCATTAAGTACGCTGGCACGGAAGCCCCCAAATGCAGTATAGAGAGCGATAGTGCCGCCAAAAATAAGCAGGCCGGTACTATAGGTGATGCCGGTTGCACTCTCCAGTAACCGGGCACCACCGATAAACTGCACAGTCATAGCGCCAATAAAAGCAATAAGAAGGCTCAGGCTGGCTAACCATACCAGTAAGGTACTCTTGTAGCGGGCATAGAGCATGTCATTAAGGGTGACCGCATTGTAACGCCGGGCAAGAATCGCAAATTTTTTACCGAGAATCCCTAAAGATAACCAGATGGCAGGTACCTGCACCATAGCCAGCATCACCCAGCCTAATCCATATTTATAGGCGGCTCCGGGGCCACCTATAAACGAGCTGGCACTGATGTAGGTGGTAGCCAGCGTCATAGCGAGGACAAACCCACCCATCGATCGGTTACCGAGGAAATACTCATTAAGGAAGTTCCCTTTTCGCTGTTTGCCCATGGCATAAAGCGAGAGCAGAATAATCAGCAGTAAATATCCCAGCAGTGGCAGGATCACTTCAATTTGTGGTGTCATTTTCATCCTCCAGTGGGATATCGCGGAACACCACACGAATCATCAGCCAGCACAATACAACAAACAGCAAAGGAACCAAAAAGCAGGAGAGCTCAAACCATACAGGCATGCCAGTGAGCCCAAGTTGTTTATCTGGCAGCCATGCTGTTACTGCCCAGGCAGTCAGGTAAGCTATTGCCAGCCCAAACGCCCACCATGCCTCTTTGTGGGCTTGCAGAAAGCGACTATCCATTTTTTGCTCAGTTCATAGTTAGGAAAGAAAAAGGCCGGTAAACCGACCTTCACTTAATGTTAAGATGATAAAAATCACGATTGACTCAGGCCGAGCCTTTTCTCCAGATAGTGGATGTTGGTACCACCTTTACGGAAATTTTCGTCGCGGATTATCTTCATCTGAAGCTCAATATTGGTTTTTATCCCATTAATAACGAGCTCAGCAAGTGCATTATTCATTCGGGCGATGGCGACCTCACGGGTTTCTCCAAACGTAATCAGTTTGCCTATCATCGAATCATAATATGGTGGTACAGAGTAGCCTGCATAAATATGTGACTCCCAGCGCACACCAAATCCACCCGGAGCGTGGAAACGGGTAATTTTGCCCGGACTCGGCAGAAAAGTATCAGGATCTTCTGCATTGATACGGCACTCGATAGCATGGCCATGAATGGTAACGTCCGCCTGCTTGACTGACAATCGCTGGCCAGCCGCAACGCGTAGCTGCTCTTTTATCAAATCGATGCCAGTTATCATCTCGGTTACAGGATGCTCTACCTGAATACGGGTGTTCATCTCAATAAAATAGAATTCCCCATTCTCATAGAGAAATTCGAAAGTACCAGCACCCCGGTAGCCAATCTCGACGCAGGCGGTTGCACAACGTTCACCTATAAACTGACGCAACTGGGGAGTGATGCCTGGTGCTGGTGCTTCCTCAACGACTTTCTGATGACGGCGCTGCATGGAACAATCTCGTTCAGCCAGCCAGACAGCGTTACCCTGACTATCGGCCATAACCTGGATTTCGATATGGCGCGGGTTTTCCAGAAATTTTTCCATGTAAACCATATCGTTATTAAAGGCGGCTTTCGCCTCTGCACGGGTCATATTAATGGCGCGTTCGAGTTCGTTTTCGTTGTAAACTACCCGCATACCACGTCCGCCACCACCGCCAGAAGCTTTTATGATGACCGGATAGCCAATTTTCTGTGCGATGACACTATTTTTTTTCATGTCATCGCCAAGCGGACCGTCGGATCCTGGCACACAAGGTACACCTGCCTTTTTCATCGCATTAATAGCAGAAACCTTGTCGCCCATCAGACGGATGGTGTCAGCTTTAGGGCCAATAAAAATAAAGCCTGATCGTTCAACCTGTTCGGCAAAATCTGCATTTTCAGACAGAAAACCATAACCAGGATGAATAGCGGTAGAGCCAGTAATCTCTGCGGCGGAGATCAAAGCCGGGATATTCAGGTAACTCTTGACAGAGGGCGGCGGGCCGATGCATACCGTTTCATCTGCCAGCAGAACATGTTTCAAATCACGATCAGCACTGGAGTGAACAGCAACGGTCTTAATACCGAGTTCTTTACAGGCACGCAAAATACGCAGGGCGATTTCACCGCGGTTAGCTATGACAATTTTTTCCAGCATTACGAGCCTCTCTACTCGATGACGACCAGAGGCTCGTCAAATTCTACAGGCTGGCCGCTTTCGACCAAAATAGCCTTCACCACACCAGATTTATCAGCTTCGATCTGATTCATCATCTTCATTGCTTCGACAATGCACAAGGTGTCACCAACAGAGACTTTCTGCCCTACCTCTATGAATGGTTTTGCATCCGGGCTGGGTGTCCGATAAAACGTTCCCACCATGGGAGAACGCACAATGTGCCCGGAAAGTTCAGGACTATGGCTTGTCTGAGCATCATCAGTGCTTGCAATAGCAGAAGCTAAAACCGGCTGAGAGGCGGCAGTGGTGGCAATATAATGCTGCATAGGGGGGGGAGGGTAGGTGGTGTTAATGGGTGCACGACTAATCCGAACTGATTCTTCACCTTCAGAAATTTCCAGCTCGGCAATACCTGATTCTTCAATCAGCTCGATAAGTTTTTTGATTTTACGGATATCCATCAAGAAGGGGTTCCATATTTTGTTTGTTGAGAATGTGACAGACGCTTAATTGCGGTTTGCAAAGCCCATAAGTAACCATCTGTACCCAGGCCGCAAATAACGCCCGATGCAATATCTGACAAATAAGAGTGATGACGAAATGGCTCGCGAGCATGCACATTCGACAGATGAACTTCAATAAAAGGAATAGCCGTTGCAAGCAAAGCATCTCGTAGTGCAACACTGGTATGCGTAAAGGCTGCTGGATTGATAATAATGTAATCGGTATTATCCGATGCAGCATGAATACGTTCAATCAACTGATGCTCCGCATTGGATTGCAGGTGACTCAGAGAAACGTTCATTTGAGCGGCTTCTTTGGTCAGCCAGTCAACAACCTCTGTTAACGAACTGCTGCCATATTTATCTGGTTCCCGCACTCCGAGCAGGTTCATATTCGGGCCATTTATGAGCAATATGTGGAACTTGCTAATCATTTTGCTGCTATCTCCCGCGATAATATAGCTATCGCACAAAATACATGGCAAAAAATCATTTGTCACCACTAACAAAAAAAAAGTGGGAGTCCCGAGAGAGTTAACCTGATTATGGCAGCTCAGGAGAAACCCGAGGGTATCGGAAGATTATTTTTTAACCAACGCGCATACATACTTCGCTCGCAGGGCGGATTTAGCCAGACATCAGTCGAAATAGGTAACCCATCAGAATGGGTTATTGCATTTTACTGTGGGCCAGACTTCAGATAAACAAAGAAAACTGGCTGAAGTCACAGCCTGTTGACTTATTCAATGACTTCAACATTGATTAGTCACGTAACCGTACCGAATAGCGATGGCTGTCAGCCAATTTGTATAAGCAAGCAGGCCGTGTTACCTGTGCTAACTAATTCTGTGACTGATATAAAAATGGGAGCAACCCGAGTAGTTTTTTTAGCTATTTAATTACAATTGTCTGAAATCTTAATAAGAGCACCTTTAATGATTGCATTATTTTCAGAGACAAATACAGCAGTACCTCTGATAGATTTTCCTCTTCTTAGTATGCCTTGAGTCAGATCTTCATCAACAGTATCAAGAGTAAATTCCTGATTATCAGTAGAGTAAGCTCTAAGACAAAGCGTTGACAAATCAACATTTCTGGTAGTCAGATTAGCGATGGCTATTGTGTAGCTTTTCATGAAAGCACTTTTATCGCCTAATGACACTGAGCCGTTACATTTCTCTGTAGCGTATACAAAAAGCTGATCAGGGACTGTCGTGTTTGCAGAAAAACTGAAGCCAGCCAAAGCAAAAGAGGTAAAAAGAGTAGAAATCTTCATGCAGAGTTATCTCTATATTAAGAATTAAAACATGGCCGGAGCTATGCCTGCCCAATATATTGTTAAATAATCACATTTTGAAAACTATACCATTGCTAAACTAACATTCCAATATTTAGAGAATGTGCTGTATTGCCTGATTACACTGACTGGCCAGCTTTCCACAATGAATAAATGGGGATAAGTGTACACACGAAAAAATGGCAGGTTACCAGAGTTGGGAGTGATTTTTTTTGCTCTGTTTATAAACCATATATACTGGTGGCAAAAGATAAGTATAAAAAGATAAGATTGTTCTGAGTATATGACATATTTGGTGTACACTGACGGGTGAAAATTATTCAGAGCGTTGTTTACATGTTCGGTTTGATGAACCTGAAACGACGTTAATCGTTCAAATGGTTACGTTTGCTTTTTCACCCGTTTCACGGGAAAAATCAGGAATAAAGGACTAGCCGGACTTAGGAAGTATCTGAGATTGATCTCAACAGCATAAAAGACTGATTTTTTCACCATGTCAGAACGATATTGCTGCTTGTCGTGCTCTTGCGTGGTTGATAGAGTAAGCGGATTTTAAATTTCGCCCCCAGCTTTCAGGATTATTCTCTAGTATGTTTAAAAAATTTCGCGGCATGTTTTCTAACGACCTGTCGATTGATCTGGGTACTGCTAATACCCTGATTTATGTCAAAGGGCAGGGTATTGTCCTGAATGAACCCTCTGTCGTTGCTATCCGTCAGGATCGTGCCGGTTCGCCCAAAAGTGTGGCCGCAGTGGGGCAGGAAGCAAAACAGATGCTTGGCCGCACACCAGGTAACATCGCAGCAATTCGTCCAATGAAAGACGGTGTAATCGCCGATTTTTTTGTGACCGAAAAAATGCTGCAACACTTTATTAAACAAGTCCATAGTAACAATTTTATGCGTCCCAGCCCTCGGGTACTGGTCTGTGTGCCGGTTGGTGCGACACAGGTTGAACGCCGAGCTATTCGTGAATCCGCCCAGGGAGCTGGCGCGCGTGATGTTTTTCTGATTGAAGAGCCAATGGCTGCCGCAATTGGTGCGGGGCTGCCGATGTCGGAAGCGACAGGTTCAATGGTCGTAGATATTGGGGGCGGCACTACTGAGGTAGCGGTGATCTCCCTTAATGGCGTAGTGTATTCATCCTCGGTACGTATCGGTGGAGATCGCTTCGATGAAGCTATCATCAACTATGTACGCCGTAATTTCGGCTCGTTGATTGGTGAAGCAACGGCTGAGAAAATTAAGCATGAGATTGGTTCTGCTTATCCGGGTGACGAAGTTCGTGAACTTGAAGTCCGGGGCCGTAATTTAGCTGAAGGCGTTCCGCGTGGTTTTATCCTTAATTCCAACGAAATTCTCGAAGCATTACAGGAGTCACTCACTGGCATTGTCAGCGCCGTTATGGTTGCTCTGGAACAGTGCCCGCCAGAACTGGCCGCAGATATCTCTGAACGAGGAATGGTGCTGACCGGTGGCGGTGCGTTGTTACGGAATCTGGACAGACTCCTGATGGAAGAGACAGGTATTCCTGTTATAGTTGCTGATGATCCACTAACCTGTGTTGCACGAGGCGGCGGTAAGGCGCTGGAAATGATCGATATGCACGGTGGCGATCTGTTTAGCGAAGAGTAATTGTCTATAGCAGAAGGCGAACATTGTCTGAAAGCAAGACTCTTACTTCTGGGAACAGGTGCATAGAGGCAAATGAGCAGTGTTCATTTGCCTCGTCTTGTTGTGGAGGAATATTACCTTTTATGAAGCCAATTTTCACTAGAGGGCCTTCCCTGCAATTGCGCCTCTTTTTGGCTGTGCTTACGGCCATTGTGATAGTTGTTGCTGATAGCCGGCTGGACGTTTTCTATCGTCTTCGAACTTATATGGATACTGTCGTTAGCCCATTCTACTTTCTGGCGAATGGACCGCGCCAGTTTCTGGACAGCGTTTCTGCAACCCTTACCTCTCGTATCCAGCTTGAAGCAGAAAATAACGCGCTTCAGCGTGAATTGTTGCTAAAAAAAAGTAAGTTACAGTTGCTTGGTCAATATAAGCAGGAGAATAACCGGCTGCGTGAACTGCTTGGTTCGCCGTTGCGTCAGGATGAACACAAGATGGTTACTCAGGTGCTCGCGACAACTAATAATCCTTACAGTAATCAGGTAGTAATTGATAAAGGAAGTAAGGAAGGAGTTTATGAAGGACAACCTGTAATCAGCGATAAAGGTGTTGTAGGGCAGGTGGTCGCGGTGGCGGAATTTACCAGCCGCGTTTTGCTGATTTGTGATACATCGCATGCATTGCCGGTTCAGGTGTTACGCAATGATATTCGGGTCATTGTGGCCGGTAATGGCTGTACCGAAGATTTGCAACTGGAACATTTGCCGGGTAATACCGACATTCGAGCTGGTGATGTGCTGGTTACTTCGGGGCTGGGCGGGCGTTTCCCAGAGGGATACCCTGTGGGCATCGTTTCTTCAGTAAAAATTGACACACAGCGTGCTTATACCGTTATTCAGGTGCGTCCAACAGCAGGTCTGCAACGTTTGCGGTATTTGCTACTGCTCTGGGGGGCAGATCGCAATGGTGACAACCCCATGCCGCCGGAAGAAGTGCGGCGCGTCGCGAAAGAGCGCTTAATGCAAATGATGCCCCAGGCTGCCTCCCATGCTGAAAAAAAGCCACCTCTGGCACCAGAGGTTACTTATTTTACGCCCACTAAAGCACCGGTTACAGACGATAGCACTCACATTAATGCGGAATCACTACAGCCAGATCGTAGTAACTCTGCTCTTAACCAACAACTGCATAAGGAATCATCGAATCCGGCAAAATTTGCCGGTAGTGAGGGTAGTTCTCCCCTTACCTCTGAAAAGGCAGATACAACGCATGGACGCGAGACAACAACTTGAGTAGTTACGATAGCAAAATACAATGGGTAATCTGGCTTTCGTTGCTTATTGCTCTCATCCTTCAGGTTATACCCTGGCCGGAGCAAATTTCCTTATTTCGGCCCTCGTGGGTGCTGCTGGTTGTTATTTACTGGACACTGGCAATGCCACACCGTGTCAGCGTAGGAACCGGTTTTGTTATGGGCGTTATAATGGATTTGATCTGTGCATCAACACTGGGTGTAAGAGCGCTGGGGCTGAGTATTGTAACTTATCTGGTGGCGTTTAAATTTCAACTGCTGCGCAACCTGTCGCTCTGGCAACAATCATTGATGATTGTGGTTTTATCTCTCATTATGAATATTATTGTTTTTTGGGCTGAGTTTTTGGTGTCAGATATTTCGTTTCACGGTGAAATTTTCTGGAGCAGCCTGATCAATGGCATTCTCTGGCCCTGGTTATTCTTATTGCTAAGGAAAATTCGCCGTCAGTTCGCGGTGCACTGAGGACAATTATGACCACTCTTTATCTGGCATCAGGTTCGCCGCGTCGTCAGCAACTGCTAAAGCAGCTTGGTTTAACATTCACTATGCTTAACATAAATGTCTTAGAGCACTACTGCGCTGGTGAAAGTCCCCGGCAGTATGTTTGTCGTCTTGCACGTGCAAAAGCCCGGGCGGGCGTAGCCATCGCGCCGCAGGATATCCCTGTGCTGGGTGCTGATACGGCAGTGGTCACAGACGGTGAAATCTTTGGCAAGCCGGCGATGCAACCGGGGCATATCAGATGCTTATGGCGCTGTCAGGACGCACTCATCAGGTAATAACCGCGATAGCCATGGCGGACAGGCATTACTGTCTGGAGGATGTAGTCTCTACAGACGTCACTTTTCGCCAGCTCACAGATGAAGATATTACCCGCTATATTGCCACTGGTGAACCAATGGACAAAGCGGGGGCTTATGGTATTCAGGGGCAGGGTGGCCGCTTCGTTCGTAAAATTAACGGCAGCTATTATGCGGTGATGGGTCTTCCGCTGGTAGAAACCGAAGCGTTGTTCAATCAGTTCTGCTCTTTGCGAAGTGCAGGAGAGGGTCATGGCCGCTGAGTTACTGATAAACACAACGCTTGCTGAAACGCGCGTTGCTTATGTTGAAGGCGGCATACTTCAGGAGATTCACATTGAGCGTTAGGCCCGCCGTGGGATTGTTGGCAATATTTATAAAGGCCGGGTCAGCCGGGTATTACCCGGCATGCAGGCGGCTTTTGTTGATATTGGACTGGAAAGAACAGCTTTCCTCCACGCTGCCGATATCATGTCCCGCACTGAGTATTTAGCAAAGCAGGAACGACAAAATCTGGCTGTACGGGATATAACCGATCTAGTGTACCAGGGGCAGGATTTAATGGTTCAGGTTATAAAGGATCCATTAGGAACCAAGGGTGCACGGCTGACTACCGATATTACGCTCCCTTCCCGTTATCTGGTGTTTCTGCCGGGCGCCTCTCACGTTGGCGTGTCGCAGCGTATTGCAAATGAAGAGGAGCGGGAACGGTTAAAGGCGCTGGTGCAGGGATATTGTGATGATTTGGGTGGTTTCATCATTCGTACTGCTGCCGAGGGTGCGGGTGAACAGGAGCTCCTGCTGGATGTCATGTTCCTCAAACGTCTCTGGACCAAGGTAACTGAGCGCAAGGGCCGCTATCAGACACGTTTGCAACTGTATGGTGAAGTGGCGCTGGCCCAGCGTATCTTGCGGGATTTTGCGGGAACGGTTCTGGACAGAATCCGCGTGGATTCCCGCCCTATCTTTGACCAGTTGCTGGCATTTACCAGAGAATATATTCCAGATATGAGCAGTAAGCTGGAGTATTACAATAACAGGAAGCCGATTTTCGATCTCTATAATATTGAAAACGAAATTCGGCGGACAATTGGTAGAAAAGTTGATTTAAAATCAGGAGGTTATCTGATTATAGACCAAACTGAAGCCATGACTACCATTGACATCAACACGGGGGGATTTGTCGGGCATCGTAATCTGGATGAAACGATATTTGATACCAACCTTGAAGCTACCCATGCTATTGCGCGCCAGCTTAAGCTCCGTAATCTCGGCGGCATTATTATCATCGATTTTATTGATATGAACACCGAGTATCATCGCCAGCGTGTATTGCATGTGCTGGAACAGGCATTAAGTAAAGATCGCGCAAAAACCTGCGTTTACGGATTTTCTCAGCTTGGGCTGGTTGAGATGACTCGAAAACGCACACGTGAAAGTGTTGAGCATGTGTTGTGCCACGACTGCCCGGCCTGCAAAGGCAAAGGTACGCTGAAGACAGCAGAAACGGTGTGTTATGAAATCATACGAGAAGTTGTCCGGGTCCATCATACTTACAGGGCAGAACGCTTTCTGGTCTACACTTCGCCAGTAGTAGGGGAAGCGCTAAAAAGTGATCAGTCACAGGTTCTCTCAGAACTGGAAATTTTAATCGGTAAACAGGTTACCGTACAGATTGAGCCACTTTACATGCAAGAACAGTTTGACGTTATAACGTTATAAAAAACTTATTGCTATCAGGATTAGTGTGTCCCGCTACCCGGAAGTGGCAAGAGCGGTATGCTGAATCTGCTAAATCGGGCGAGAGTTTATTATAAGGCACTTATAATAAGACGACATGCATCAGGCTGATATGCTTTTCTTGCCCTGCGGCTCGGGGCAGAAGACGCTGTAAAGTGAACGAATATTTGTGTTATGCCTAGGAAAAGGAGAGCTAAGTGAGGCAACTGCCGCGAATTTTATTACTGACCTGTGTTACCACTACGATTATTGTGGCATTACTTGTGAGTGTATTGCGTCTGGCTATGCCGATGTTGAATCACTGGCGTGAACCCATCTTCGATTCACTTTCTGCACTTACTGGTATGAAAATCGATGCCAGTCATATTGATGGTCACTGGGAAAACTTTGGTCCCTCGTTAGAAATTCGTGATCTGAGTATTGCATTAAACGATGGGGGGAGCCTGAGTGTTAGCCGGGTTAGTCTGGCGTTAAACGTCTGGCGCTCATTACTCCATTTTCGCTGGCAGTTCCGAGATCTGACATTCTATCACCTTGATTTCAACACCAACACTCCGCTTATCATCAGCAAAAATGAAGATTACAATATTCAGCTGGAGCACCTCAATTATCTGTTTTTACATCAGTTTGACCACTTCGTCCTGCGCGATAGTCGGTTAAGTTTTCCCGCACCTTCTGGCCAGCGACTGACCCTGATGACACCACAACTAAGCTGTCTTAATGAACGGAAGCGCCATCGGGTTGAGGGAGAAGTAAATTTATCAAGTTTTAACGGCCAGCATGGTGTATTACAGGTCAGAATGGATCTGCGGGACAGCCATGGGTTACTCAATGATGGCCGGATATGGCTTCAGGCGGATGACCTGGACATTCGCCCGTGGCTCGGTGAATGGATGCACGATAACACCCATCTTGAGGATGCGCGCTTAAGTCTGGCGACTTGGATTAATCTGAAAGAGGGCGAGGTATATTCAGGTGATCTGTTGCTGAAACGAGGTAAAGCACGCTGGCAGGGAGTAACAAAAACCCACACCCTGCAAGTTGAAAATCAAACCGCCCATCTGGAGCAATTCAGCGGCGGATGGCGGCTGAATTTGCCACAATTAGCGATTAAAACTGATAGCCAGCGCTGGCCTTCAGGGCAGCTGGATATGCTATGGCAGCCGCCGGGAGCTGGTAATTCAGGGGAGTTTCGGCTGCGAGGATCCCAGCTGGATCTGGCACGGATAAAGCCTCTGGTACCCCTGGCGGCAGGGGTGCCACAAATATGGGTGCAGCGTCTTGAACAGCTGAATCCAGATGGACAAATTGACAGGCTGGCGCTCGACATACCGCTAAAACAGCCAGAACAGACCCGCTTTGACGCACAGTGGCACAATCTAAGCTGGAACGCATGGAAACAATTACCGGCTATGCGAAAACTTGATGGTGAAGCGAGCGGTAGCCTGGCAAATGGGGCGCTAAAGCTTATGATTAATCGCACTACACTTCCCTGGAACAGGGTATTTAAAGCACCGTTACAGATTGACACCGTCAGTGGAAGAATGAACTGGCAGTATGGCCCGCAGGGATTGGTGCTTAATGGCCATGATGTAGATGTTCAAATGCGTGCACTCAAGGCGCACGGAAACTTTGCTTTTTCACACTGGCAGAATGCCGCCCCCCACCTTGCCATTCTGGGAAGTATTGATGCCAGTGATGCCGGTGAAGCCTGGCGTTACTTCCCAAAACCACTCATGGAACAGTCGCTGAAAAACTATCTGACCAGCGCGTTGAAGGGGGGGACTGCCCGCGGCGCCACCCTGCTCTTTGACGGAAATCCAGAAAAATTTCCATTCAAACAGCAGGAAGGCACGTTTCAGGTTTCTGTTCCGCTACGCAATGCAACTTTTGCTTTTCAACAAGACTGGCCCACTATTTCCGGGCTGAACATTGATCTTAACTTTACTAACAACGGTCTGTGGATGAATGCCCCGGTGGCGATGCTGGGTAAAATATATGCTAAGCAAATATCTGCAAAGATTCCGGATTACAGCAAATCAACGTTACTAATCGATGGCAGACTGCATGGCGCGGGTCAGGATATTCGCCAGTACTTCTATCAGACGGCGCTGCGTACTTCGCTGGGAAAAGCGCTCGATCAGCTTCAGGTTAGCGGAGAGGTGAGCAGCCGCTTACATCTCGCGATCCCCCTTGATGGCCCAAAGGGGAAAGTATATGCGAACGGAAAAGTCACAATGGAGGGCAGCAGGCTTTTCATCAAACCGATCGCGACAACACTCAATAATGTACACGGTAACTTTCGCTTCAAAAATGGTAATCTGCAAAGTGATACACTGCGGGCGTCCCTGTATAGCCAGCCTGTGATGCTGCGTTTTAATACCCGTGATGGCGACAGTGAGTACAGAGTTGGTGTTAACTTCAAGGGTAACTGGGCTCTCAATAAAGTATCCATGCTGCCAGTTACACTACGTTCAGCGCTGGCTGGCAGTGCATCCTGGCAGGCTGATGTGGCTGTTTGTCTGCCACATTCCGGAAATACCCGATATCAGGGTAAACTCACGACAAATTTGCAGGATATTGCCAGCAACTTGCCTCCTCCATTTGATAAACAAGCGGGCAGTGTGATGCCTGTTACTGTCAGCGTGCAGGGCGATGATAACGGACTGGATGTAAGTGGCAGCGCAGGCAGCTCATACTATTTTAATAGTCACTGGCTGCTAAATAGACCGCTGCGGATTGAACGGGGTATCTGGTTAAGTGATGGTCAGAGTGTGCCGGCGTTACCCAATACACCAGGCGTGAAAATCAACCTGCCACCAACAGATGGTGATAGCTGGCTGGCATTAATCACTGATTCGCTCCCATTGTCAGGTGGCAGACGGGCAGACCGTGAGCAACAACATGCTACGTTTTGGGAAACAGAACAACATTATTACTCCTGGCTGCCCGAATCACTGTCATTCTACACACCATCGCTAAAGCTGGCAGGTCAGCACTGGCGTACGTTAACCACGACAATCAGCAAAGATACGCAGAACAATATCAACATTCGGGCTAAGGGGAGGGAGATTAATGGGACGCTAAAAATGTCCTCTGTTTCTCCATGGCAACTGGACCTCGGATATCTCTACTACAATCCGCAGTGGGCAGATTCGGATGATACGAGCATTCCACTACTGGATGACATTACGCCAAATCGCTTTCGCTACTGGCCAGTTTTAAAGCTGACTTGCAGTGAATGTTGGTTGCGGGGGCAAAATTTTGGTCTGGTGCAGGCTACTTTGACGCCGGCAAAGGACAAAATAACGTTAACTGATGGCCTAATAGACACAGGTAAGATCCGTATGCAAACGAGCGGTGAGTGGGTAAAACACCAGGCAGCAGAGCGCACACTGCTCAAGGGTAAGCTCAGTGGTAAAAAGAGTGATGATGCGATGAACTGGCTTGGTATTTATTCTCCACTGCGTGCAGCACCTTTTGATATCGATTACGATTTAAACTGGCGTTCTGTTCCCTGGAAACCCTCTGTGGAGACGTTGAGCGGAACGATAAAAAGCCATTTCGGACCCGGTCAGATTGTTGATGTAGATACGGGCAAAGCCGGGCAGATTTTAAGTTTGTTTAGCGTTGAGTCCTTGATACGCCGGATTCGACATGATTTCAGTGACAGTTTTAATAAAGGCTTTGCCTTCGAAGCAATTAATGGTACTGGCTGGATTGAGGATGGGCTGGTTCATACCAATAATTTGCTCATTAAAAGCGCACAGGCTGATGTGGCCATCAAGGGTACTATGGATCTGGTACATCGTCAGTTGAACGCACAGGCGGTAATAGCGCCGGAAATTTCCTCTGCGGTGGGAATTGCAACCGCTTTTGCCATCAACCCCGTGGCAGGTGCTGCTGTATTTGCTGCCAGCAAAGCGCTCGGACCGCTGTGGAGCAAAATTTCCGTGTTGCGCTATCAGATCAGTGGTCCAATCGATGCCCCGGTCATCCGCAAATTCGGCAAAAAAACACAGGCTGAAGTTAATGTTGGTCGCTAATTGCCGCAGTCTGATAACATAGTGCTGTCTTTATGCCAGCCGTGGGCTGGTTCATTATTCCAGAGTAAAAATTCATGACGTTAAATAGGGTAAGTGAGCAGTTGTTAACTGCCAATAATATCAATCATCAGGACCTCTATACCCTCCTTAGTCGGCTTTCCGAGCGTAACATTGATTATGCCGATCTCTACTTTCAATCGAGTGTTCACGAATCTTGGGCGCTAGAAGATCGCATCATCAAAGAGGGGGAGTGGAACATTGACCAGGGAGTCGGCGTCAGAGCAATTAGTGGTGAAAAAACGGGTTTTGCTTATTCGGATCAGATTACGTTAGACGCCCTTGAGCAGAGTGCTATTGCCGCGCGGAGCATTGCAGGTGAGTGTGGAACACGGCAGGCCCATATCCTGGGCGCAGTGCAAAATCGCTCCCGTTACACATACCACGATCCGCTGTGTAGCCTCTCACGAGAGGAAAAGATTGCGCTGTTGCATCGCGTTGACGAAGTGGCACGGGCAACAGACTCCAGAGTGCAGGAGGTCAGTGCCAGCCTGAGTGGTGTTTATGAACTGGTTCTTATCGCTGCCACTGATGGTACTCTGGCTGCCGATGTGCGTCCGTTGGTGCGGCTTTCTGTCGAGGTGCAGGTTGAAGATCAGGGGAAGCGCGAACGAGGCAGTTGTGGTGGTGGTGGACGCACAGGCTATCAGTTTTTTCTGGCAGATGTTGATGGAGAATCGCGTGCTGATCGCTTCGCGCGTGAAGCAGTACGCATGGCGCTGGTTAATCTTCATGCTGTTGCTGCACCTGCCGGAACACTGCCAGTAGTACTGGGTCCAGGCTGGCCGGGTGTATTATTGCACGAGGCAGTAGGGCATGGTCTGGAGGGTGATTTTAATCGCCGTGGTACGTCGGTCTTCAGCGGCCAGATTGGCACTCAGGTAACGTCAGCGCTCTGCACTATTGTGGATGACGGGACTATCGATGGTCTGCGCGGGTCACTCGCTATTGATGATGAAGGGGTACCCAGTCAATACAATGTTCTGATTGAGAATGGTGTGCTCAGGGGATACATGCAGGATAAGCTCAATGCGAGGCTGATGGGCGTTCAACCAACAGGAAATGGCCGGCGTGAATCCTATGCACATCTGCCGATGCCTCGTATGACTAATACTTATATGCTGGCTGGAAAATCGACACCTGAAGAGATGATTGAGAGTGTAGACTACGGTATTTATGCCACGAATTTTGGCGGAGGGCAGGTGGATATTACCTCCGGTAAATTTGTTTTTTCTACGTCGGAGGCTTATCTGATTGAGAAAGGTAAAATTACCACCCCAGTCAAAGGTGCCACACTTATTGGTTCTGGCATAGAGGCGATGCAGCAAATTTCCATGGTAGGTAATGATCTTGCCTTGGATCAGGGTGTGGGTATTTGTGGTAAAGAGGGGCAAAGCGTGCCTGTAGGGGTAGGGCAACCCAGTCTGAAGCTGAATAAGCTGACGGTGGGGGGCACACGTTAACCGGCCTGGAGTATCCTGCTGTGATGGTGTGTTTCGAAACAGAGTTATTCAATACGCACTGTCCGCAGGAGTGATTTCAGGAACCAGAAAACGGGCACAGTTGTCTTTTCATTAGTTCCCAACCTCAACCTTACCGATTATCAGATTTTGACGTGCCACGGAACTTATAAATATAAAATTCAGTAAATTATCAGTGGAGTAACACGATGATTTATGGGGAATAGCTTTCATAATGGAGATGCAGCCCGGCAGACAGAGTTTGCTAAGGGTACAAAGTATATTACTGAAACATAAAATAACAGAATTATTATTGATTCACTACGATTTTTCGGATAGTTAATTCGGGAAACAAACAAGTCCCTGCGTCAGGGCAGAATTAATTTGTTCTGGTGGCTCGTCGTACGTGTCCGGAAACGTTGATAGCTGATAATATGATACAAAGCCTGCTGCATCTGTTTTGATGAGGAAGTTTTCCCGGAGGTAGTTCTCAAACGCCCATATCTTTATTTCTTTTCCTTTACTTAAAACCAGTCAAATGCATCCGTTTCATATCAAATTATTAAACAAGCCACGATAATAAATGATTTCATATTGATTTCGGCGATAGAAGAAGTATATTGTCATGATAAAAAATGAGCAATAGTATTGAGTATATATAACTAAGGTTTTGTATGAAATTTTATATTGATGATGGGTCAACCAGTGTGAAAATGAAGTGGGAAGAAGGATATGAAAACAGACTTGCTATACCCACTTCTTTTAAGCGTGGATGGAAAGCAGATTTTGGTAACAGCGCTATTGTCAATTATGAAATAGATGGCGAAAAATATTCATTTGACCGTCACGACTCAAGTGCATTGAACACGAATATCATTGAGTGGCAGTATAGTGCATCTAACACTCTAGCTGTTCATCATGCTTTGTTGAATACAGGAATAACTCCGCAAACAATAGATATTGTTGTAACGTTACCGTTATCAGAATACTACGATATAAATAAGCAGCAGAATAAAGAAAATATTGAGAGGAAAAAAGCTAGTCTGATGCGTAGTGTCAGTAATAGCAAAGAAACAGAAATGTTCAGATTTCATGAAATAACCGTCAAACCAGAATCAATCCCGGCGGGCTTTTCGGTCTTGTCTGAAATGGATGTAAACCAGTCACTGCTTATCGTTGATATTGGGGGAACTACCTTGGATATTTCACAAATTTCTGGAGAAATGAATGATGTGATAAATATTTATGGTGATCCCAATACAGGTGTTTCACTGATAACGCAGGAAGTTAAAAATGCACTGGCAGAAGCCGAAACACATGCATCGAATCATATAGCAGATCTTTTTATAGTTAACCGAAATAATCATGATTTCTTCGACAGAAATATAAATGATCCAACCAAAATAGATAAAATTAAGGAAGTCATTGATAATGCAAATTACCGCCTGACCGAGCGTGTTATTGATGCCATAAGAAGATTTAGAGGATATAGCCATGTTATGGTTATCGGTGGAGGATCTGAGCTTATCAGCCAGTCAATAAAGAATTTTTGTAATGTTCGGGACGAACGGTTCTTTGTCTCTCCTTATCCGCAATTTGATCTGGTCAATGGCCTTTTCACTATGGGATAAATAGTAATTAAAAAAAATTATATCCGGCAGTATCATCTTAATGAATAATATGGCCTGCTGTAATGGCAATCGGTTAAATATATGATAGAAGTATGTCAGTCACTATTAATGTCAGTCACTATTAGTAGATGGACTGGCATCTATACTTGAGGATTGATAACCGTAATTCGGCCGCAGAATATAATCAATCAATATTCATATCGTTTGAATAAGTCGCTCATGGGCCGGGCTGGTTTTATTGGGAGCCAGCGATTCGGTCGTCTTATAGTATTATTCTCATTTGTACGATTATCTGTAAATTTCAGCAGTTCCATGGTAGGTACCGTTGGTATATGCCTCGATGACACGATATTTACTTGCCCCTTTTTTATCTGCTTTTATAGAAAGCTGATGGGATATAGTATCAACAGAGCCATCAATGCCTGAGGCGGTAACAGTGCCCATGGATTGCAGATTTTCCCTTTGGACTATCTCACAGGTCACCTGGGTAGCCGCACTGGAATTCAATGCGAAAATTAATTGCAACGTAAGAATGGCAATAGCAGGGGTAGTTTTCATGGCAAAGAGCCTCTGGACTTAATGGGGATGATGTGAGGGGCTAAAAATAACGGCCGGCCGATTGTTCTGCTGGCTAATACTGCATAAGCAGTGAAAACGATTGGCAATTTGAGCCCGGAGTAAAGCATACTTTCACCCAACTGTTGTTCGTTTTGTCATGCATGTCGTTTGCATATTTTACCCACAGTCCGGACACCGGATATCTCCCACCGATTACCAAAGCATTCTGCCTGCCATAGCCATAGCCATAGCCATAGCCATAGCCATAGCCATAGCCATAGCCATAG
>ERZ500997.98-NODE-98-length-23247-cov-11.650354_pt1 | contig 23247 bp, 14 predicted proteins | sample MGYA00248826_ERZ500997 | MGnify/ENA primary metagenome ERZ500997 (study PRJEB25958, sample SAMN03398524) | human skin metagenome | study: EMG produced TPA metagenomics assembly of the Human Skin Microbiome Metagenome (human skin metagenome) data set.
TGGTGTCTGGTGTCTGGTGTCTGGTGTCTGGTGTCTGGTGTCTGGTGTCTGGTGTCTGGTGTCTGGTGTCTGGTGTTTTAATTATCATCACGCCGCATGTGTAACAGGTAATTAACGTCGACATTGCGCCCAAGAAAAAAGCGCCCGGAGAACGGGTTATAGTGTAGCCCAGTAATATGGCACTCTGTTAATCCCGACTCGTTAGCCCAGTTGAGCAGCTCTGCCGGGCGGATGAATTTTCTGAGCTCGTGCGTGCCACGAGGCACCAGACGCAGCAGGTATTCGGCACCAATAATCGCCATCAGCCAGGCCTTACCGTTACGGTTTATTGTCGAAAAAAATACCTGGCCGCCCGGTTTTACCAGTTTTGCACAAGAGGTTACTATTGAATATGGGTCAGGAACATGCTCGAGTAGCTCCATACAGGTTACAATATCATAGCTGTCAGGGTAGTTTGCAGCGTGCTCTTCAATTGTTTCTCTGACATAATTGATTTTCAGGTTAGCTTCCTGAGCGTGCAGACGTGCCACTTCCAGTGGCTCTTGCGCCATATCAAGCCCGGTAACATCAGCGCCTGAGCGCGCCATACTTTCACTCAGAATACCGCCACCACACCCTACATCCAGCACTTTTTTACCAAATAGCCCCTCAGCACGGGATGCAATATATTCCAGCCGCACGGGATTAATGAGATGTAACGGCTTAAATTCTCCATTCATATCCCACCAGCGATCCGCCAGCGCGGCAAATTTGGCGATTTCATTGTCATCGACATTCAGTGGGCGGGCGGGCAGTTTAGTATTCATTGAGGTTTGTCATTCTTTTCAATCGTGCCACGAGTATAGCGCGTTCACGATTAAATGGGCAGTGACTATCGATCATGCTTTTGTAAGGTAAATCGATGCTTTTCGTTCACCCACCCGGTGCAACGTGCTATAATTTCGCACCTTATTAATCCGGGAAAACTGAATTAAGGAAAGCGCCTCCATGAGCGATCTGGCCAGAGAAATCACACCGGTCAATATTGAAGAAGAGTTGAAAAACTCCTATTTGGATTACGCAATGTCGGTGATTGTAGGCCGGGCGTTGCCGGATGTTCGTGATGGGCTCAAGCCGGTTCATCGGCGAGTACTCTTTGCTATGAACGTACTGGGCAATGACTGGAACAAGCCCTATAAAAAATCGGCACGCATTGTCGGGGATGTGATTGGTAAGTACCATCCCCATGGCGATTCCGCAGTTTACGATACCATAGTACGCATGGCTCAGTCTTTCTCTCTGCGTTATATGCTGGTTGATGGCCAGGGAAACTTTGGTTCGATTGATGGAGATTCAGCCGCAGCAATGCGATATACCGAAGTCCGCATGGCTAAAATTGCTCACGAGCTGCAGGCGGACCTCGAAAAAGAGACGGTAGACTTCGTGCCAAACTACGATGGCACGGAACAGATTCCGGAAGTGATGCCAACCCGCGTTCCGAACCTGTTAATTAATGGCGCCACGGGGATTGCTGTGGGTATGGCGACCAATATCCCCCCCCACAACCTGACAGAAGTCATTAACGGCTGTCTTGCTTACATCGATGATGAAAATATCTCTGTTGAAGGATTAATGGAGTATATTTCAGGGCCAGATTTTCCCACGGCAGCTATCATTAATGGTCGTCGTGGTATTGAAGAAGCCTACCGCACCGGGCGTGGCAAGGTGTATATTCGCGCCCGTGGCGAAGTGCAAACGGATGCTAATACAGGCCGTGAAACCATTATTATCCATGAAATCCCTTACCAGGTTAACAAAGCGCGGCTGGTCGAAAAAATTGCTGAGCTGGTAAAAGATAAACGCATAGAAGGCATCAGTGGATTACGTGATGAATCCGATAAAGATGGCATGCGCATCGTCATCGAGATCAAACGTGATGCTGTCGGCGAGGTGGTGCTCAATAACCTCTACTCATTGACTCAGCTACAGGTCTCCTTCGGTATTAATATGGTGGCGCTTTATCAGGGCCAGCCTAACATCATGACGTTGAAGGAGATTCTGCAAGCGTTTGTTCGTCATCGTCGTGAAGTAGTGACCCGTCGTACCCTCTTTGAGCTGCGCAAAGCACGTGATCGTGCCCATATTCTTGAAGGTTTAGCGATAGCGCTGGTTAATATTGATCCTGTTATTGAAACAATTCGTCGTGCGCCCACGCCAGCGGAGGCGAAGCAGGCGTTGCTTTCACAGCCATGGGTACTGGGTAACATTGCTGCCATGCTGGAACAAACAGATGATAACATCGCCCGCCCAGAGTGGCTTCTGGAGCATTATGGTGTCCGCGATGGCCGCTATTATCTGACTGAACCTCAGGCACAGGCCATCCTCGATTTGCGGTTGCAGAAACTGACCGGCCTTGAGCATGAAAAATTACTTGATGAGTACAAGACGTTGCTGGAACAGATCATGGGACTGGTCCACATTCTCGAGAATCCTGAACGGCTGATGGAAGTGATTCGCGAAGAGCTGATTGCGATTCGCGACCAGTTTGGTGACAAACGTCGCACTGAAATTACTGCTAATAGTGCTGATATTAACATTGAAGATTTAATAAATCAGGAAGATGTAGTGGTAACGCTGTCCCATCAGGGTTATGTAAAATATCAGCCCCTGAGCGATTACGAAGCCCAGCGTCGTGGTGGTAAAGGCCGTAGCGCCGCCCGAATCAAAGATGAGGACTTCATCGATCGGCTGCTGGTGGCCAACACGCATGATACTATCCTTTGTTTCTCCAGTCGGGGCCGTCTCTACTGGATGAAAGTGTACCAGTTACCGGAAGCGAGTCGGGGTGCGCGTGGGCGGCCAATTATCAATTTATTGCCGCTTTCGTCCAGTGAGAGAATCACCGCTATTCTGCCAGTGCGCGAGTTCTCACAAGGTCTGAATATCTTCATGGCAACAGCAAATGGTACGGTTAAGAAAACAGCGCTAAGTGAATTCAGTCGTCCACGTAGTGCGGGTATTATCGCTGTTAATTTGCGCGAAGATGATGAGCTGATTGGGGTAGCTCTTACTAACGGTCAGGATGAAGTGATGCTGTTTTCTACACAAGGAAAAGTGGTGCGCTTTAGTGAGCAGGCTGTACGTACTATGGGCCGTACCGCTTGTGGCGTAAATGGTATTAAACTGGTGAAAGGCGATCGGGTTGTCTCATTGATTGTACCGCGTGATGAAGGGGCTATCCTGACCGTAACGCAAAACGGCTATGGTAAGCGAACCCACCAATCTGAGTATCCTGTGCGTTCCCGTGCAACTCAGGGGGTTATCTCTATAAAGGTGACGGAGCGTAATGGGCCGGTAGTGGGTGCGTTGCAGGTAGTGGAGAACGATCAGATTATGATGATAACTGATGCCGGTACTCTGGTGCGAACCCGTGTTTCGGAAGTCAGCGTAGTTGGCCGTAATACACAGGGGGTCATTCTTATCCGCACGGCCGAAGATGAAAATTTGGTTGCATTGCAGCGTGTAGCAGAACCTGTTGCAGAGGAAAATCTGGACATGATTGACGGTACTTTGCCCGAAGGTGAGGATGAGATTGAACCGGAAACTGATAATGACGAGCCTCCATTGAAAGAGGATGGGCAGTAAAGCTCCCGGCTTTATTTTTACGCAAGGTAATATGTGAGTGGTGAGCAGTCGTGATGCCACTCTTTTTATCCGGATTATTTCCTGTGGTCTGAATTCAACTTCGTTTGCCTTTTATATACTGGTGTTTTACTGATGCTAAGGCTAATGTAACGGGATTCTGAATATGTCTCTTTATTCATCAGTGAGCAGAGTTTGAGTTATCCGGTTTCGTTTCGTACTACGCTGAGAATCTCCCGCTATTTGCTACGGGTGCTGGCGCTATTATTGTGGACGTTTGGTGTAGTACTAACAATCTTCTATATTATCAATATTATCCGAAATAAAGAGTCAGAAGTTTACCAGCAGTTTAACGTCAGTTATGGCCAGGCTGAGTGGTCCATGCGCCGTGCAACCAGTGTTACACAACAGCTTAAACTAGTTTCAGAGCATTTTCTCGCAGTCAACGATAACGATGTCAAAAAAAATGGCGCTAAAGGCTTAAATAACGGTCAGTATTTGTCTTTTTACTCTTCTCCCCGATTTTATCCGCTGTACCGTAGTTCTAACTGTGCAGATATGGAACGCAGCTGGCATAATTCATTTAATTCTATGAGAAACTGGCTTCAGTACTGGGGAGCGACCCTTTCCTTCTCCTATAAACTAAACAGGATTGTTTTTTATAGTCTCTCGAACCGGTGTCTGTTTGAGCAAAATATAAGCGATACAGTATTTGATCATGATAATGTTGTGGCCGCTCTGCGTGAAAATGTGGAGAAAAAATATAACAGCAGGGAATATACCCGTCCAAATAACCTGATATGGACTATGCCGGAAAGTCAGGCGGGAATATGGCGTTTTTATATGCTGGTACCCCTCTATAAGGAGAATGAGGTTGTAGCGCTGATGGGTAGTGAGCAGTACCTGCGCCCTGAGGATTTCCTCTTACCGGGAGCGTTGCCGATGGATGCGATACTGGTTGATCAGCAAAATAATCTTCTGTTGAGTTCTGTAACCGCAGGGGCGTTTAACCTCAGCGAATTATCAGCAGAGCCAACCTGGTTTGGTTACGTTAATAACTATAAACAATTGATATTAAAACGGAAACTTGTTCCATCAGGTCTTAGTATCATCTACTCAACACCCACCTCAATTTTGTTCAGGCCGCTTAAAACGTTGGCCATCCATGCGTTATTACTGAACATTATCAGTGCGTTACTGCTCATGATTCTTACCTGGCTGTTTGATCGTCGTCTGTTTTTGCCTGCTTTCGAAAAAGCCCATCGTCTGGAAGAGCATGAGCAGTTAAATCGTAAAATCGTTGCCTCTGCGCCAGTAGGGATCTCTATTCTGCGCGTTAGTGATGGCAGCAATATTTTGAGTAATGAGCTGGCTCATAATTATCTGAATATGTTGAGTCAGCAGGATCGACGGCAGTTAACAGAGATGATTTGTCGTCAGCGGGTAAATTTTGTTGATGTTATGACCGGCAGCAATACCAATCTGCAAATTAGCTTCGTGCACTCGCGCTATGCCAATGAAAGTGTAGCTATTTGTGTGCTGGTGGACGTCAGCGCCAGAGTCAAAATGGAGGAATCACTTCAGGAGATGGCTCAGGCAGCAGAACAGGCAAGCCAGTCTAAGTCAATGTTTCTGGCCACTGTGAGTCATGAGTTGCGTACACCGTTATATGGCATTATCGGGAATCTTGATTTGCTACAGACCCGAGCATTGCCGAAAGAGATCAATTCACTGGTTGCTGCCATGAATAGCTCCTCCGCGCTGTTACTGAAGATTATTAGCGATATCCTCGATTTTTCAAAAATTGAATCCGAGCAGTTGCGTATTGAGCCAAGGAAGTTTTCACCACGGGAAGTCATTAGCCACGTCACCGTCAACTATTTATCTTTGATTGTCAAAAAACGCCTTGCGTTATACGTCCTGATTGATAGCAATGTTCCTGTGACTCTTGAGGGTGATGGCATGCGCCTGCAACAGGTTATATCCAATTTGTTGAGCAATGCCATTAAGTTTACACATATTGGCGGGGTCACTTTGCAGGTTTCTTCTGTGGATGGTTACTTGGTGATCGGGGTGCGCGATACTGGAGTGGGTATCCCGGTGCAAGAGATTCACCAGCTTTTCGACCCCTTTTTTCAGATTAGCACTGAAGCCCAGGGCCAGCGCAATTTTCAGGGTACCGGACTGGGCCTTGCGATCTGTGAGAAGCTTATTAATATGATGGATGGTGATATTAAGGTGGAATCACAACCGGGTATGGGCAGTCAGTTTATTGTGCGCATTCCATTGTATAACAGCCGGGTGGAGATGCCTGTGCAGCATCCCGGACTGGCTAATAAACGCTGCTGGCTGGTAATGCATAACGACATACTGGCAACCTGGCTGATATCGCTGTTGACAGAATATGGCATCATGGCCTGCCGTGATGAGGGCATTTGTGCAACCAGCGGAGAGGTAGTAGTAAGCGACCATTCCTGCGATGGAGCACAAAGTGCACTGGCTTTGATTTTGTTCGATAACCAGCATATTGGTGACCCGCTGGAGTATGAGAGTGGCAAATGGATAATCAGTACTGCCACACCCCATCTGCTCCCCACACTACTTGAGTATATTCATCAGGTGGGAATCGCACTACCCAGTGGTTCTTCACCACTATCGGCTATGCTTTCCGGGCCCGGCAGCAATGACGATATTTTGATTCTGGTCGTCGATGATCATCCTATCAATCGCATGTTGCTTTCTGAACAGTTAGGATCACTGGGGTACCGTGTCAAAACGGCACAGGATGGTATTGATGCGCTCAACCATATTAATCACATGGAGATGGATATTATTTTGACTGATGTCAACATGCCAAATATGGACGGCTATCTTTTGGCGCAACGTCTGCGTCAGCTTGACCAGGCTCTTCCAATTATCGGCGTTACGGCCAATGCGCTTGCTGAGGAGAAGCAACGTTGCATGGAAGCTGGTATGGATGATTGTCTTGCGAAGCCTGTAACGCTGGAGATATTGCGTCAAATACTCTCACGTTATGCACAACAAGTGCGTGCCGGCAGGCTCAAGGTGTGAACATTACCCGGTAAGCAAGTTATCATCGTATAGCCAGCGTTAGCCGGGCGATATATCCGGCTAACTATCCAAAACTAACTTACTCTTTATCGACAAGTTTGGAATTTATGGAAGAGAGATAATTGAGCAAAGCGATGTCGTTATCCACACCCAATTTCATCATCGCCGATTTTTTCTGGCTGCTGATAGTTTTGATACTACGATTAAGTTTTTTGGCGATCTCAGTCACTAAAAAACCTTCAGCAAATAGCCGTAATACCTCGCTCTCTTTAGGCGACAGACGTTTATCGCCATAACCCCCGGCACTAATCTTTTCAAGTAATTTAGCAACACTATCTGGAGTATATCGCTTCCCTTTTTGTAGTGCTGCCAGTGCTTTTGGGAGATCAGTGGGGGCTCCCTGCTTAAGAACAATACCTTCGATATTCAGATCTAGCACCGAACTAAGAATAGCTGGATTGTTATTCATGGTGAGCACAATAATCGATAAATTTGGATAATGCCGCTTAATATATTTGATTAAGGTAATTCCATCTCCATATTTCTCTCCGGGCATAGAAAGGTCGGTAATCAGTACATTAGCATTTAGTTTGGACAGGCTGTTAATAAGTGCTGTTGAGTCTTCAAACTCACCTACTACATTTACCCATTCAATCTGTTCCAGCGATTTACGAATACCGAACAAAACAATAGGATGATCATCGGCGATAATTACGTTCAAATTGTTCATATCATTTGTTACCTTGCTGCAGTAGTTCGTTGATATAGAGTTCAATGTCACTGGTGGTATTTTTTATGTTGGAATCGTCACATATTTTGATATGTTGTTCTAAAGATTCACAAAGTTGTTTGCCGGGCAGTAAATTTAACATAGCGAACACACCCTTGAGGCGGTGTGCCGTCTGAGCTAGCGAGTTGTAGTCTTTGTTTGCAGCTTCATTATACAGTTTCTTAACATCATCGGGTACTGTGTCAACAAATAGTGGAAAATAGCCTTCAGGGACATGATCTTGTGTGCCTTCCTGGCAGTCAGTTTCACTCTCCGAGAGTTGTTGTTCAATCAATTGCAATAATGCGTCTTGCACTGCTTTGCTGATGTTGAAATTAACCCGGAACTGTCCCTTAGCTAGTGGCCTGAAACCCGGTTCATCATCAGTTAACAGTAGTGACCAGTTGGTAAGCTTTTGCGGATCATCTGTCATCAGGATGTCATGCTGCTGTCCGGAAAAGTACTCTTCAGGTGTAATACAAATAGCTCCCCATTGCTTAAGCTGACGCTCCACGATTTTGCGTATGTCATCTACAGCCACTTTAATTAATATCGTAACATCATCTAGCAACTTTCCCTCCTGCTTTTGATGATGCTCAAGGGGAGCATATAACAGAATTAGATAACGGGTACCAATATCCGGGTGGGTTTGAATTTCAAGCTGACCACCCAGTTGTTTACACAGTTGCTTGCAGAGAAAGAGTGCTAAACCCGATGTTTCACCAAAACGGTCATAGCTGGTTTTCTCAAGGAACGGGAAGTCGGCGTTTCTCAGCTCATCACGATTGAGCCCTAAGCCCGTGTCGGTTATCGTTATTGACAACCTGTCATCTCTTCCCGCTGGGGCTGTCACTTGTAATGCAATTCTCCCCCAGGGAGTAGTGGTAATCGCATAATGAAGCAACGTTGAAAGTAGTTTACTAACCAGCTGCTGGTCACCAGACCGAATTTCATCGTAGGGCAAATGATTATCAATTACCAGCCGCAGTCCTTTACGTTGCAGCGAGGGAATAAGTTCCAGTGTCAATTTGTCCAGCAGATCTTGCAAGTTAAATGAAGCGGTCTCGGATGACCAGTCATCCAGCTCCAGCCGGTTGAGCAATATAATGTCATCCACAAGCCGGCTTAATGCCTTAGACGATTCTAGCATTTCAGATAATGCCTCTTTAGCAGGTGTTTCTGGCCGCTCTTTTAGTTTATTTACTAGCTGACTTAACGGTTTCTGCAGGGCACATCCTAAATGTTGCATTAGCTGTTGTCGGGTCTGATGGTTTTTTTCCAGTATCTGTTTCGCGCGCTGTAGCGTTCTGTCAACCAGTAGTTCGCGATCCTGATCGCGCATGAGAAATAGTTGTGTCTGGGGTGATATCATGCAACGGAAATGGCGGACTTCATACACCTGATTATTGACCGTGACTTGAAGTATCCCCTGATGCTTCTCAGACATATTGATGATTTTTACCAGATTAAGATGGGGCAGCAGATGTTGAGCAATCTTATTGCTGATAATGGTACGGTTAGTAGAAAAGTCATAAACCAGTAAACCTAGGGGCAGGCTGGCCACAATCTCCTGATTGAGAAGCCGTATCGACTCAAGTTCAGGATTATTATTGTCATTGGGGCGCAATGCGTGCTGGCGCAGCAGGTACCATCCTGTTAGCAGTAATATCAGCAGGACGAAATTTGCCAGCAGGGGCCAAAACAGCGCGAGCAGCGTGTCCGCAATCAGACGCGATAGCGTTGTCCGGTAAACTAATTTTAGTGATGTTTTGGTGAGCGAGGATGAAATTTCGATATCAGGGCTGACAAAACTGATCCGGGAATTTTCATTGTCGTCATTATTAGTGAAAACGTTACCCCGATTTAGCACGATGAAATCTTGCCTTAACTGAAAATCTTCGGACTTCATGTTGAACGGCAGTAGATTATTGATTGGGATATCAAAGGCGATTACGGATGCCAGATGTCCGGGCTGATTAAATGTGGTAAGCAGGGTGAAATAACTGGAGTTATTTGAGGAAAAACGACGCAAAGGGGAGAAGCTTTCACGTTCATCCAGTGCGTTGGCTTGTTGCAACATTTCCGTCCGGCGGGCTTCAGCCAGATCGTTAATTCCTTTTGCGTTATACCGCATTGCCATATCTTTTAGTGGCAAGTTTGAGGCCATAATCAAACTATTATCAAGATCGTTTAGAAGATACATTGACCAGATATTGTCCCTGGACTGGGAGCCCCATATTGTGTTGAGGTAACCTGATATTTTGTACGCCTTGTCTAGCGTACTGGTATCGTGAGGGCCAAAAATCAGTGCCTTTATTTTGTAACGCGTGCTATCCACATAGTGAACATCACGGAGCAGACGCACTTCCTTCACTTCGCTGTTAAGGGGGCCTGTTGAGTTAGTTACCAGATTTTCATAGATCTGCCAGGTATTAAAACGATATACGTCAATTCGTCTTTGAATGGCTCTGGCGGTATCGGCTATGACATCGCGTTTTGCGGTAAGCTGGATTTTCACTACGCTGTTAATCATAAAAAAGGATGCTAACAACAACGCCAGAATGAAAACCGCGAAAAATCGTGTCACGTTGCCAGATGTTGTAGAAAACTTATATGGCAGCATAGCGTCTCTGTCAAAACTAAATTAATGAGTGACTAGTACAGCTTATAAATACGATCAATGACAGCAGGACAACACGGGTAAAGGCTGTGCTCGTATCGTGCAAAAAAACCAATATTAATAAAAGCTGGAACCACCCAAATCATCACACTGCCAGTTGCAGACGTGTCAGTATTCGTCAGATTTACCAGCCTTTTTTTCTGGCATTCCCCCGCATGCAAGAAGACGAGGATAAAACAGGTGACAGCGAAGCCTGTCAACAAAAACCCCGGTAACTGGCACCAGCTATGACATAGGATAAGCCGTTTACAGCTAAATCCAGTAACGTGGTTAGCAGCTAGTAATCTTGCCGGCAGGTGACGGGCACCAGAGAACAGTAGCAGACTCCCTGAATTATCATCCCGATTATCCTTAACTGAGACTACGGACACGATTTTTAGTACGTGGCGCTCGCGTTGTTCTTACAGCTACAGTTAGAAACAGCCCAGGTTTTGCCTGTCGGGTAGCGGTTGGCTGTGCCTTTTTGCTTTCTGCGCCCCAGGTAGTCATCAAATGATTTCCTTTCAATGGTGTAAACGCTTATTTGTATCAGGCACCTCCTCTATCCGTGAGGCACCATTGGGACAACGGTAACGGGAGCAGGCAGCTAATCATAGCCTGATTAAACAAAACTGTTAATGATTTTATACAAACAAGTGATTATTTACCGATTACTTTCGATGATGATTATTTGTCTTGCATTACCTCCAGCCTGAACGGACAATTGAGTTTGAACAATAGTGGTCAGACCACTATTCATTAGGCAAGACATGTCGCTATATCTATGTGCCCAGGGCGCGTAATGGCTGGCATGGCGCAAACATGTGAGGGTTAGTAAGATATAAACTAAAATCGGTAAAATGCCAGAAACTATCACAGAATTGATGATAATTTAGCCATATCCAGGACGTTAAGAAGCAGTTGTCGGGCTTATTATTTATGGCTGAAGGATAAAAAATTAACCCGTATCCCGGTATAAAAAATAGGATAAAACGTAGCAATTGATAAACATATCCGATAATCATTTATCGACATTATTTGATTTAACTCGAATAAAGCAGGGTAACTGTGGGCGGTTTAATTGATGATCTGAACTCAGAGGATATGAAGAAATGAATAAAAAACCGGATATGAAATATCCGGCAAAACAATAGAGCGCATCATTCAAAGGAATGAAGATAATAACCAAAAGATGATAGCGGAAGATACTATATTCTCAAATGATACTTGTGTTTTATCATTGAGTGCGATAGGTCATTTTATTTTTTACCTTAATAAAATTAATGAATTATATTAGCAATAATCTTAAAATAAAAGCGCTTTACAATAGGGATAGATGATTAGAAAATGCTCATGTTTTACATTATGAAATATATGTACTGACAACTGAAACATATTCGGATAATTGGTAGCAATTACTTTATAGATTATTACGCTGCCGCCATTAAGATTTACTATAAGTTCGAAATGTGGACATTTTGTTTGCAGTGGCAAATTAATAAAGACACTAATAGTGTGAGGATAACAAAATGAAATTGCGTATTCTGTCTTTGATCATCCCGGTGTTGCTGGGCGCAGGGAGCGCAGGGGCTGCCGAAATCTATAATAAAGATGGCAACAGACTCGATCTTTACGGCAAGATTGATGGTTTGCATTACTTTTCAAGTAATGACAAATCTGACGGCGATCAGTCTTATATGCGTTTTGGTCTTAAGGGCGAAACGGAGATCTCTGATCAACTGACGGGCTATGGCCAGTGGGAATATCAGGTCGGGCTCAACAACGAAGAGTCTACCTCCAGTAAAGATAGCTACACCCGTATTGGCTATGCAGGCCTTAAATTTGGTGATGCAGGTTCGTTTGATTACGGTCGTAACTACGGCGTTATCTATGATGTTACAGCCTGGACTGATGTTCTGCCAGAATTTGGTGGCGACACTTACGGCGCTGATCAGTTTATGTTCCAGCGTGGTAATGGCATGGCTACCTACCGTAACAATGGGTTTTTCGGTTTGGTAGATGGTCTTAACTTTGCGCTGCAATATCAGGGTAAAAACTCTAATGGCGGCGAGCTGACAGGCCGTAAACCGACGACGCAGAATGGCGATGGCTGGGGCATGAGCACCACCTATGATATGGGCTATGGTGTTTCTGTTGGTGCGGCGATGTTCATCTCCAATCGTACTGACCAGCAGAATAATGAAAAGCTCTTCGGCGAAGGTAATAAAGCTGAAGCGTACACCGGCGGTGTGAAGTATGATGCCAACAATGTGTATCTGGCTGCACAGTACACCCGTGGTATCAACGCCACTCGTTTTGGCTCATATGACGGGGATACAGTAAAGGGCGGCTATGCTAATGTTGCCGATAACTGGGAAATGGTAGCGCAATACCAGTTTGACTTTGGGCTGCGTCCATCACTGGCATTCGTATCATCCCGTGCCCGTGATATCGGAAAAGGCTACACTAATCAGGACCTGAAGAAATATATTGATGTTGGTGCTACCTACTTTTTCAATAAAAACATGTCCACCTATGTTGATTACCAAATCAACCTGATGAAAAGTAATGAATTTACCAAACAGACAGGAATTAACACAGACAACATAGTTGCACTGGGTCTGGTTTACCAATTCTAAACAACTTTGAGTCGCACTGAAAGGTGACGCTCCGGGCCCTGGTAACACGGGGCCCGATGGCTTGTTTTATGTTATTCTGAACTCGCGGCATTATTGCTATAGTTATCACAATCCTTTTCTTTTTTCTGTGATATCTGCTCTTCCCGATAATTATCCCACTAGTCATCCGCTCGCAGCAGCCTGAGTGATTCACTACCCTGATCTTATCGCCGGCTTTTGTTATGACTGCTATAAAAGCATCTGACTAAGCCATGTGATAAACGAAAGTACAAAAACAGTACCGGAATTTCATTTTTATCTTGCATGAATAAAAATAATGGCATTTGATGCTAATGACAATAGATTATCGGTTATCATCATAACGCGGCTATTTCACATGACAGCCAGAGAACGACTCATTGTTTACAATGCTTTAAAATGTTTACATTGAGAACGCATTGATACTGGTCGTTTTTTCATTCTTATTTCAACGGGTATTTTTTACATGATCAGGCTCAAAAGGGCGGCATATCTTATCGGCTTTTGTGTCTTTCTCACACTGAGTGGATGCGAGCATAGTGATATGCATTCAGCAGAGGGGGAAGTTGTTCTTAAAGGTAAAACCATGGGCACGACATGGCGGGTGACTCTCGCCGGAGTAGATGGTTCACGCAGAGCAGTGCTGCAACAGGCGATACAAAAACAGTTAAATCGGGACGATGAGATGTTATCCACATGGAAAAGCGATTCGCTTCTGTCACGTTTTAATCAGTATCAGGGAGAAGACCCCCAGCCGATAACTGCTGACATGGCTGACATCATTACAACAGCAATGCGAATTGGGCGAAAAACCCGCGGTGCAATGGACATCACAGTCGGTCCACTGGTTAATTTATGGGGTTTTGGCCCGACACAGCGGTCACCTCATGCACCCAGGCAGCGGGAGATAGACGCTGCCAAAGCACTCACGGGTTTGCGGCACCTGAAATTGATGGAACGTGCTGATGGTGCCTGGTTGCAAAAAGATCTGCCCGGTTTATACATTGACCTTTCAACGATGGGGGAAGGATTTGCCGCAGATCATTTGGCTCGTTTGATGGAGCAGAAAGGGATTACTAATTATCTGGTATCAGTGGGCGGTGCAATAGTATCACGCGGGACTAATGCCCAAGGCAACTCCTGGCGGGTGGCGGTGCAGAAACCTACAGATAAGGAGAACGCCGTTCAGGCGCTCGTTGATCTGCAAGGGCATGCTATTAGCACGTCTGGCAGTTATAAGAACTATTATGAGCTGGATGGCCAGCGTATCTCACATATTATCGATCCTGTAACCGGCCGGCCGATTCATCATCGTCTGGTTTCTGCAACAGTGATTGCCACAACGGCCTTGGAGGCTGATGGCTGGGATACCGGACTGATGGTTCTGGGCGAAGAGCGGGCTCAGGAACTTGCGTTGTGCCAGAAACTGGCAGTTTACCTGATAATGAAAACAGATAAAGGCTTTGAAAGCTGGATGTCCCCACAATTCAAAGCGTTCCTGCGTCATTAATACAAAAGCGAAGGGAAGAGAGGTGTTAGATTTTTTTTGTGATCAGGCACCTTGGTCTGAGCCACTGGCAGAAGGTGCCGTTGTATTGCGCCGTCGTGCACTGGCTCAGGCTGAGATGCTGATGGAACAGATCCAGCATATTGCAGCACAGAATCCGTTTTATCATCGCATAACGCCAGGTGGCCATCGCATGTCGGTGGCGATGACCCACTGCGGCGACGCTGGCTGGTTCAGCCACACCAGTGGTTATCACTATAGCCGGCAGGATCAGGAGCAGGAACGCCAGTGGCCGTCAATCCCGGTTTCGTTTCGTCATCTGGCTAGTGAAGCAGCGCATGAGGCTGGATTTGCACAATTCACACCAGATGTCTGCTTGATAAATCGTTACGAACCGGGCGCCAGACTTACATTACATCGGGATAAGGATGAAAGAGATTTACGCCAGCCTATTGTTTCTGTCTCGTTAGGACTGCCCGCACTGTTCTTGTTCGGCGGCTTCGAACGTCAGGCAGCGGTCAAGCGCATTTTGTTAGAACATGGTGACGTTGTTATCTGGGGTGGCCAGTCACGCCTGCGCTATCATGGAATTTTACCTGTCAGGCCGGGAATACATCCTCTGGTGGGAGCACTTCGCTACAATCTCACTTTTCGCAAGGCTTTATAGATCGTGGCCCAAATCGTCTGAGATAATGTTTGCTATTGGTAGCAGTCAGATTAAAATACTATCAGTTGTAAGCAATAATATGGTTATAAAATTGTCTTTTTGGTTATTTTTTAATCAAAATGACCCACTCCTTGTTATTGTGGAAAGTACTTTGCCCATCAAACGCATAGCGTGTTATTCCTGACATCAGTGGACGTTGATGGCAGAGTGGGGCATGTTGCTATACCGATTGTCTGGTGAGATGGCCGAGGGCAGACTGCACTTTTTAATCACATCTTTATGCCTGTTTTACAGGGGTATAAATCACTACAAGACAATCAGGTAGCCTAACAACACCTTGGGTATTCCTAAAATCCCTGTTGGGAAATACAGCCATTAAGGAGAGTTCATGAGTATTTTGTCTGCACCGATTATTAAATCAACATCAAACGTTATTCAGCTGTACCAGAAGACATCGTTACGAACGTCTGCTGCGCTTCTATTTGGCAGTCTTTTTTTGGCGCTATCCTCACACATACAAGTACCGATGATTCCTGTGCCGATGACTATGCAGACTTTTGCTGTCACTCTGCTGGGTGCGCTCTATGGTTGGCGCTTGGGTAGCATGGCCATCATTTTATGGCTGGGTCAGGGGGCACTCGGCCTGCCTGTATTAGCAGGTGGAGTCACTGACCTTCATTATTTTGTCGGGCCTACAGCCGGTTATCTGTTTTCCTTACCCATTGCGGGTGCTCTCATGGGATGGTTAGCACAAAAGGGTTGGAATGGTAACCGGGTTTACCTTGCTTTTTGCGGTATGGTCCTGAGTAGCACCTGCTGTCTTTTCTTCGGGTGGGCATGGCTTGCTACTATAATTGGATATCAACAGGCACTGGTTCTTGGGGTGATACCTTTTATAGCGGGTGAAATCATTAAGTGTTCTCTGGGCGCGGTTACACTAAAGCTGCTAACGAGAACTAAGGCCAAATGACTGTCAGGCTACGGCCTCATCATTTTAACCTATGTGGGGAAGGGCTATAACGACGCATTCATTGCTAATTTAAGCGCAATTGTGCGCCGGCTCCGGGCAGGTGAAGATATTGAAATTGTTTCCGGCCCGGACGATATCTGTGCGCCGCTGGTTAATTCCGGCACATCAGAACAGCCACACTGCCTTAATAAAAGTGTCAGTGAACGCGACGATCTTGCTGCCAGTAAGGTGTCTGAATTACTCTCTTACCAGATTTCACGGGGCCGCAGAATTAGCTGTAATTCTCAGTTTTTACAGCAAATGCACCATGCGTTTGTTAGTGGCACAATTCGTCAGGCCTGTTTTGGATGTCAATGGAATGAGCTTTGCAGTTCGGTGGCGTTAAATCGCGAAGGGAAAATACATAGCCGATAATAAGACAGTTTACTCACTGGTGTCTGTTTGCTTTTCATACAGAGTGCTTTTGTCACACGGCTGATTAAATCAGCCGTGCTGTTTTTATCTTTCAGGGTCCATTCGTCATCGGCAGGAATTTTAATGTTGAGGATGGCCGGCATACAATCGAAATGAGACCAATTATAGTGAGAGCCTAGCTCATTAGCCGATAATACAGACGTTTATTAGCTAATCATTGTGACCCCCAAAATCTGGTTCTCACACATCTGCTACAATACAAAACTAGTTAGTAAAAACAGAATATTATTTTAACTGTTTTTGATAGAGAAAATGTTCTCATTGCGGTAAATGAAATCACGGTCCAACTGAGAGACCATTTTTAAAAAAGGCAGAGACGTTTTTGCTTTTGGCAATAGCCAGTCATGGAGTTCAATAATTCCAACATAAAATTCATTAAACCAGTGATAATTTTTTGAAAACAGATCTCCTTCACCACCTTCAATATCAATCTTTATAATAAAAGGTTCAAAACTAAAATCAATTGTTGACAGAATATCATTAATAGAATGGGTGGTGACTTCTGCCCCTTTCTCCTCTTTTGCTACACGGTATCCCCACTCTCCTGCGCCGGGATCAAACAGATAAGACACACCAGAGCTTGATGCCACGGCACTTTCCAGCACAATAACATCAAAGTTTTTAGTATTTTGTTTAAGAATCTCTATATTTTCACGTTCAGGCTCAATAGCTATGACTGCTGCCTGGCTGAACATCAGCTTCCAGTATATGACTGATACACCAATATTTGCCCCACAATCTATGATAAGTGGTTTTTTCCCTGAGTTAATAATCAAATGATATTTTTCCATAATATCGCTATAGCGCTTAAATTCTCTCATATTGTAATCCTTTAATTTGAATATCTGCTCAATAACACCTCTGTCTGCTTTACTATTGCGATGCCAAATATAATGTTTTTTCTTTGTTAAATACTTAATTTTATTTAAAAGTGAATCAGTAGTATCATATTTGTCTCTTTTAGAATTATAGACATAACTGGTTGTTACGGCCTTTTTACCAGAAAAGCTTATAAATTTAGGTTTGCAGAAAGGTAACATTTAAGATGATGCCTCCGGTTCGCAGACATAATTATCATGGTTAAATGCTGATTATTTTTGATGATCACGGGCCTGCTATCCGGAATTTGTGAGGTTTTGATAGCAGTAGTCTATAAAGCCATCTGAGATTTTGTGATTATTACGCTGTTATATGTTTCTTTCTGCCTGAGCGAACAGTCCGTAATACAGAGGTCAGGAGTACAAGGCACTTAGGAAGGCTACCAATGACGCCACATTTTTGATATAGCCAAAATGCTGAAAATTATCGTCCGCCGCGTTACAGATCGAGTTGCGTTTTTAATGTTTCTGACTGAAGAATGTGTTTTAAATATTGCTGACGGTTAATTAACCAGGTCGTTTTTTATGAGGTAATGAAACTGCATAACAAAACATTGCAGGAAGGCAGGTGATGACAGAGCATGCGTCTGATGAAATTCCTGCTGCGGAACATAAAAAATAGTGGTTATCTGATTAATGGCAATATTTCGCAGCTCCGCAATCGCAGAGGACAGGCGCATGCTATAGCCCACCTAACTTGCCTGCCTGAGGTGGTAGCGTGTGATCTCTGATGAAGGGATAATGGAGTGTTAATGCTATGAGCTCATCGGGCAGTGCAAAAACGCTAACTGCAAGCCCGATGTAATCTCTTCAGGTCAATTACAGACCCGGTAAAAATAAATAGTAAAAACGGGTATGAATCTATGTATTGATGCCACTCTGGCTTCAAGCCTGCCTCTGATTGGCGGCAATAATCTTAGCAACTTTTTCTGCCTGTATGTTGAGATCTATCTTGCGGTAAGCGTTTTCCATCAGCGATAACGCTTCATAGGTTGCCTGAGTGTCAGGATAGTCGCGCAACATCTGCTCAACGCGGTTTATCACAGCGACCCACGCTTTGCGTTGGGAGTAAAACCGGGCTACCGATAATTCATATTTCGCCAGACGATCCTGCAGAGCGACTAAACGCATTCTTGCATCATTCGCATACTGACTGTTCGGATAGTTTCGCAGCAGTTGTGAAAAATCATGCCGGGCAGCCTTTGCATATTCTGGGTCCCGGTCAGAGCGATCAATATCGAAAAAATTCTGAAGCGTGTTATTATCTTGGGCCATATCGGACAAACCCCGCATATAGATCACATAATCGATATTCGGATGAACTGGATTAAGACGTATAAAACGATCAATGGCTGCCTGAGCGAGGGATAAGTCATCGTTTTTATAGTAAGCGTAAATAAGATCTAACTGAACCTGTTGTGAGTAAGGGCCGAATGGATAGCGATTGTCGAGTGCTTCCAGCTGTTTAATCGCACTCCTAAAATCTCCAGCCTGTAGTCTCTGCTCTGCCGAAGAAAAGAGATCTGAAGGCGGGCTATCCGGCACGTTATTTTTTCGTGTGGAACAACTGGCAAGTAGAAAACACAATGTGGCTCCAGCCACCAGATATTTGATACGCATCATTACGATCTGTCTATCCTCAGAATGTTGTTAACGGGAGCTGTCCGTTGAGCTACCGATTTAGTTATCAGGTACGATAGCACACTATAGTAAAGGCATCGCTGTAAAAACCCAATTTAAAGAAGAAGCAGTTTATGGCTCACGACTTACAACTCACCGCGACGGTGTCTGAATCACAAATGGGCCTGCGCTTAGATCAGGCGCTGGCACAATTGTTCCCAGATTATTCACGGACACTAATAAAATCATGGATAGTGGCTAAACAGGTGAGCATAAATGGCATTCTGACAGACACACCCAGATCAAAAGTGCTTGGCGGTGAAAAGGTTGAAATTTGTACTTCAATAGAAGAAGACCAGCGTTTCGAACCTCAGAATATCGCTCTGCATGTTGTTTATGAAGATGAAGATATCCTTGTTATCGACAAGCCCTGCGATCTGGTCGTTCATCCTGGCGCTGGCAACCCCGATGGCACGGTGTTAAATGCATTGTTGCATCACTATCCTGACGTCGCGAATGTTCCTCGTGCTGGTATTGTTCACCGGCTGGATAAAGAGACCACAGGATTGATGGTCATTGCTAAAACGCTTCCCGCTCATAGACATTTGGTCAAATCGCTCCAGGCACGCAGGATTATCCGCGAATACGAAGCAGTTGCTACTGGTACAATGACGGCAGGCGGAATGATCGACCAGCCCATTAGCCGGCACGCTACCAGACGCACGCATATGGCGGTGCACCCTCTGGGTAAACCTGCTGTCACCCATTACCGCATCAAAGCGCATTTTCGGGCACATACCCATTTGCGCCTCAGGCTGGAAACAGGCCGTACTCATCAGATTCGTGTTCACATGGCGTATATTAACCATCCTCTGGTGGGTGATCCACTCTATGGTGGCCGTGCTCGTTTACCTAAAGGAGCATCTGACCACCTCACCACAACGCTGCGACAGTTTCGCCGTCAGGCCCTGCATGCAGCCATGCTGCGTCTTTACCATCCGGTCAGTAATATTGAGATGGAATGGCATGCACCACTACCGCAGGACATGGTTGATTTGATTGAGGCGCTAAAAACAGATAGTGAACTGTTTAACAGTCGGTTTGATGAGTAATACATCCATAAGTTGCCAGATTAGCCAAAACCTGCCACGCTCAATATAACCAGTGCCTTTCCATGAGACATGAACTACCGCGTTGTGCATTGTGTCAGTGGGTGCCACGATCAAAGCACAGAGCCGCATTACGTCGGGCCCAATAAGAATGACCGCATGTGCTGTTGATGATGCCCGCGCGCTATTCTGTGGTCATATGACGGTTTTTGCGCGGTGGTACAGGCTATTTTAGGCAGAGATATCCGATTTCCCCACCAGTCATAAGCCACCCTGCTTCTGGTGACACGTATTGTCTGAGCTGATATAAATTCGCGTGCTAAGGCGTTTCCAGGCAGTGTATCGTTGTACAAATTTAGTGGTCAATCATCTTGAAAATGTGAGGGCTGACCTCATCTAAACTTTAGTAGTAATTTGACCACCAAGGGGGGGAATATGCGCCTGGATCGCTTTACTAACAAATTCCAGTTAGCGCTTGCCGATGCGCAGTCTATGGCGCTCGGACGAGACCATCAGTTTATTGAACCGCTACATCTTATGAGCGCACTGCTTAATCAGGAAGGAGGTTCTGTTCGACCTTTATTAACTACTGCTGGTGCTAATGTAGCCATGTTGCACACTGGTATTGAACAGGCCCTCAGTCGTCTGCCTCAGGTAGAAGGGAGTCAGGTTGACGTCCAGCCCTCCGCAGATCTTGTTCGCATTTTGAATCTTTGCGACAAGCTGGCGCAAAAACGCGGTGATAACTTCATCTCGTCCGAATTGTTTGCTCTGGCAGCGCTTGATTCATCTGGTTCGCTGGCAGATCTTCTGAAATCAGCCGGGGTCACCGGGGAAAAGCTAACGAAAGCTATTACTCAGTTGCGGGGAGGAGAAAAGGTAAATGACAGGGGAGCTGAAGACCAGCGTCAGGCGCTGAAAAAATACACTATTGATCTCACTGAACGGGCAGAACAGGGCAAGCTTGACCCTGTCATTGGCCGGGATGAAGAGATTCGTCGCACCATCCAGGTTTTGCAGCGCCGTACAAAAAACAACCCGGTACTTATTGGTGAACCTGGAGTGGGTAAAACAGCTATCGTTGAAGGACTGGCTCAGCGCATTATCAATGGTGAAGTACCAGAAGGGCTCAAGGGCCGTCGGGTACTGGCATTAGATATGGGTTCTCTGGTTGCAGGTGCGAAGTATCGAGGTGAATTTGAAGAACGCCTGAAAGGCGTTTTAAACGATCTCGCTAAGCAGGAAGGAAATGTCATTCTGTTCATTGATGAATTGCATACAATGGTCGGTGCCGGAAAAGCTGACGGGGCCATGGATGCTGGTAACATGCTCAAACCAGCGCTTGCTCGCGGTGAATTACATTGTGTCGGGGCGACTACATTAGATGAGTATCGCCAGTACATCGAAAAAGATGCTGCACTAGAGCGTCGATTTCAGAAAGTGTTTGTTGCCGAGCCCAGCGTCGAGGATACCATTGCAATTCTGCGCGGATTAAAAGAGCGTTATGAACTTCACCATCATGTACAAATTACTGACCCGGCAATTGTAGCAGCAGCAACGCTATCGCATCGCTATATCTCTGACCGTCAGCTGCCTGACAAAGCCATAGATCTCATCGACGAAGCTGCATCAAGCATTCGTTTGCAGATTGATTCCAAACCAGAGTCACTGGATCGTCTTGAGCGTCGCATTATCCAGCTGAAGCTGGAACAACAGGCGCTAAAAAAAGAGTCTGACGACGCCAGCATCAAGCGGCTGGAAATGCTGGAAGATGAACTCGGGCATAAAGAGCGTGATTACGCTGAACTGGAAGAGGAATGGAATGCTGAAAAAGCCTCACTTCACGGCACTCAGACAATTAAAGCCGAGCTCGAACAGGCACGCATAACGCTTGAACAAGCTCGCCGTCTGGGCGACTTAGCGCGAATGTCTGAACTACAATATGGCAGGATCCCTGAGCTGGAAAAACAACTAACAGCGGCCACACACGCTGAAGGTAAAACAATGAAACTCCTGCGCAATCGGGTAACAGACATTGAGATTGCGGATGTACTGGCCCGCTGGACCGGCATTCCCGTAGCTCGCATGATGGAGGGAGAGCGGGAAAAACTGTTGCGTATGGAACAGGAACTTCATCGTCGCCTTATAGGGCAGGACGAAGCCGTCAATGCAGTAGCCAATGCTATTCGCCGTAGCCGGGCAGGACTGTCTGATCCTAACCGGCCTATTGGTTCTTTCTTATTCCTTGGACCAACAGGTGTGGGTAAGACCGAACTTTGCAAGGCACTGGCTAATTTTATGTTTGATAGCGATGATGCCATGGTGCGAATCGATATGTCAGAGTTCATGGAGAAACATTCGGTATCCCGCCTGGTGGGAGCTCCTCCTGGTTATATAGGATATGAAGAGGGGGGATATCTTACGGAAGCGGTTCGTCGTCGCCCTTACTCTGTCATCCTTCTGGATGAAGTTGAGAAAGCTCATGCCGATGTATTTAATATCTTACTGCAGGTACTGGACGATGGGCGTCTTACCGATGGACAAGGGCGGACAGTGGATTTTCGTAATACGGTAGTCATTATGACCTCAAACCTTGGTTCCGATCTGATTCAGGAACGTTTTGGTGAGCTAAATTACGGCGAAATGAAAATGCTGGTTATGTCCGCTGTAGGGCACCAGTTCCGTCCGGAATTTATTAACCGTATTGATGAATTAGTCGTTTTTCACCCTCTCGGCGAACAACATATTGTATCAATTGCAAAAATTCAGCTAAATCATCTCAATCGTCGTATGGAGGAGAAAGGATACGAGCTCCATATCACCGACGATGCTTTGCAATTGTTGAGCAGGAACGGTTATGACCCGGTGTATGGTGCGCGTCCATTGAAGCGAGCCATCCAACAGGAGATCGAAAATCCTCTGGCGCAGAAGATATTATCGGGGGAGTTTGTGCCGGGTAAACCGATTATCATGGATGTACATGAAAATGTAATCACCGCGTCACAATAGCATCTGACCCTTAAATGGCCCTGAAAGGCCATTTTTTATAACAGAGATTAGCTGCTGTGCCATTGAGCTGAAGCATAATCATTACTCATGTTTTGCCCTAAATTAATCACTAAATCAGTCGTGAACAACTCCTCGCGATGTGCAATGACTATTTATTGCGCGTAATGAAAATGAGTGGCGGGGAAAGTAAAAAAATGGATTGACTGCGCCGGGGGAAAGCGTAATATACGCCCCT
>ERZ500997.99-NODE-99-length-23153-cov-9.076154_pt1 | contig 23153 bp, 24 predicted proteins | sample MGYA00248826_ERZ500997 | MGnify/ENA primary metagenome ERZ500997 (study PRJEB25958, sample SAMN03398524) | human skin metagenome | study: EMG produced TPA metagenomics assembly of the Human Skin Microbiome Metagenome (human skin metagenome) data set.
AAAAAAAAAATTAAGTTTGAGTAGCACCATGTAGGTGTAAATAGCTATTTAATTTATAGTTTTTTTTCAAATTTTCTATCACTTGATTTTTTTAAGTTTAATTGGATGAGTAGAGTGAACATATATAAAAAAAGGACCAACTTGGCCAGGAAGAAAAGTTGAAGGGATGATTTGATAGGTACCAGTCGGAATTGATTTCAGCCTCAAATAAGTGCAGCCGGAACGAAATGATCCAGTATCTTTGCGTTGAAAATAATTAGGTGAATTTTGATTCAATACCGATACTGTTATGACTTCCAAACCAATTGCATATGATTTCGGACCTCTTAATTCGATCATCACTTCATTATCAATGTCTCGTGAACTACCTTCGAGTACTAATTGATAGACAGGATTATTTTGGTAAGTATTCGGGTGATTACGACAACCACCGGCAGTTTCCTGTGTCCATTTTCCATTCATTACCTGAGAAATAATATATCGGAGAACATATTTTTTTCAGAATTAAAAAGTCTTTAAAGATGCATGAACTTACTTTTTCTTTGTAAAGATAAATGTTAGGTATTTTTTTCAAAGTGAAAGGTGAAGATGAATAGGCACGAAGAGTGTATAAAATTGTTGAAGATTTTTCATATTGGGAAATAACCAATGTATAACGAAGTTCCGGATTGTTTTTATCAACAATAATCTTACACAAATAATGAGGTGAATTGATTCGAGCACCATCAATATAAGGCTTTGGTTCAACTAATGAAATAACAATAATGATTCAATATGATTTCAAACACTATAGTTGCACAACTTACATGGCAATATAACTTTTTCGCCATTATTTTTATACACCAAAAGTGCAATATACTCTTTGTTGTTGGCAAAATCATCTCTGTCCATAATGTGTCTGGTCAATACGATCCACGTTGAACTATCCGGATTTGTGATCTTAAGTGAGTATTGAGGATTATCACCCATGTAATATAAATCTTTGACTGGGCCAACACCGGCATTCCAAGTGCTGAAAAGATTTTTTGTTTGTTTTTCATTAATGTGTTATAGTCACTAAAAAAACTTACTCGTGAGTACAGTAAAAATATTTGAATAGGGCCGGATTCCAACTTAGATAACAAACATCAAAAAATTTAAATAATGAATCAATATCGATCCAGAATACTCCATTATCGAAATTTTTTGCGCTATTTGGATCGTAATTTAAAGCTTTTTTCATTTCAGCAGTCCAACTGGTCAAATCACGTTCAGAGAATTTGCCTTTCCAGCGTACATGACTCCATGGATTTTTCAATAGAAACAATCTTTGATCCTATAGGAAAATTTCAAAGTTAAATGAATTTCAGAATGAATTCTATTCGAAAAAATTACATTAAGACTTTTAGCATCAAGCATAGCATATGCATGGGTTGATACTAATCCAGTACGCTCGCTTTCGAAATCGGAAATATCACCAGTCGCAAATGTAATTAATGCATCGCCAGCAGTATAACGCCGAGAAATAAGACGAAAAAAATTCTCCTTATTATATTCTGATAGTGATATTCGTTCTGGAAGCCATCCGGTCAATGCATGCAGATCAATATTCTAAAAAAAATGAAACTTTTTCATTTAAAACAATTTGAATTAAAATAAAAATTAATTTTTCTCACTGAATTGCTACCCGGGAAATCATATCCACCCATCACCTTCATGTATGCCTTTTCTAATAATGATACCCAGAATTCATTTTTATTCTGCGAATATGAGCACATTAGTTGTCCGTAATGGCCCACTGGTAATCGATCATCAATAATGACCTTACGTAGAATGCCATTCACATGCAAAATGATCATATATTTACCACAAGGATTATAAACTGGTTCTCCATGTCTATTCTGTGGGAAAATTATGCAGGAAATTAATCTCTTTCCAAATCTTCTCTCATAAAGAGCTGCAACAGTTAATGAAGCGATAAAAGAGCAATCAGTAACGATTGTTTGCTTGATGGCAAAACAATCGATATGTTTATAATTAGTAAATATAACCGGATTTTCAGCAATTTCCGAAAGCCGTCGATAACCAATAAAATTAGATTTTTGTTTCAACGAAAGTTTTAATAAGCCATTTGGGTCTTCAAACAATGAAAGTGTGCTGAATCGTTCCTTTGAATCTAATTGAGCTATGAATGGAACATAATCTATTCCATTGATGTTAGAACTTGTTTTTAATACTTCAATCTCTTCTTTCGTGTAAGAAACATGTCCACTGACTATGTGGCCACTTTTCGAAATCGAAATCATGGGTTCTTCATCAATAGATAGGCTTTTATTCAATTTTTTTTCCAAAGGTATAAATTCTTTCTTTTTGACATTAACACCTTTAATTGCTTCGGCACGTTCCAAAGCTTGAGTAATGATCAACGTAAGTCGTTCACCCAATTTCGGATCTTTAATCTCCTTCTTCTAATTAATTTGATAATCATATAATCAATGTTCAAGAAAATAATCATAATTACATACTGCTTTTAGACCAGTCTCGATAGCCATCAAGTATAATGGTAATGCTTCATCAGTATCACCTTCTTCATCTTCCTTCAAAGCTTCTTTAAGTAGAAACTCTAATCGCTGCACGCTGCAATCCGATTCATCTTTGATTGTAAGATTTTTATGCTCATTATCCAAAACTTGATCAAAGTTAAAAATTCACTTGAGCTAATTATGGACATTTTTAAATTATAAATTAATTTATACTTTGGTTTAGTTTTTCACGCAACAAGTTTGATCGTTTTTCGTAATCAGAAATCTTTTTGTCGATTTCTTCATTCGTATTAACGCCATCTTGATTGACATATTTTCTAAGGTTTTTGGCCGCTTCCTAAAAAAATCCGAATGATTCATGCTAATTGCTTAATTAAATTTATTAACACTTACATTATAAAAATAAATGGCCCCTTCATAATCTTTTTGTTGATCATAACTAACGGCCAAAGTTGCTAATACTTGAGCTTCGTTGAGAATGTTTTGACCATTTTCAGAAAATGATCCAGTAGACATCTTTCAATATTTGAGTTTATGTTTGCTGATCTGCAAATGCAGATTGCCAATACAATGGCAAGTCGAAGATTTTTTTATATCCGTATCATTTGCCAGCTGTTCAGTTCACCTACACACATTCGATCATATGATTCATATCAACATCAAGTGTTTATAATGATGCACCACCCACTATCGATTATGAACAATCGATAGTTTATTTTATTTTAATAAAATTCCATTATTAATCAACAAATATAAAAAACAAATGACAAATTCAACAATCTGAGGAAACAAAATCTGGATGAAGAAGGCCGATAAAACCCCCAACCAAATGTACGCTGCCGCTTACTAGAACAACGATCGGTGATCGAACCGATTCGCTGTAAGATTCAATTTGTTCAATACAATCTCCAATACATTCGACTTGTAGATTTTTGATTGTAGGAAACATTTCATGCCAAATTCTTGCATTATTAGATCGCATTTCATTTTCATGATTTTCCGTAATTGTTAAATTTGATTGGTCAGAATCGATTTTCTTCTCATTCATCACACGATTTGTTGTAAAAATAGCCAAGTCAAAATCAGACGATTTTGCTAGCAAAGGCCGTGGATCTCGATCGCCTGTACAATTGAATACAAATATTCGATGAATCTTTGGCAAGGTACCATTAGAAATGTTGTTGAAAGTGGATAAGAAACTATCGGTTTGTTTATTGAACCATTGAAGACAATTATTCATCGAATCAATTGTATGTGCAGCATCAAGAAAATAAGTAACATTATTTTTTCGAATGATTTGACACCGGCCATGCCATACAGTCTTGATAAGGCCGGTGGCGAAATGATTTTGATTGAGTGCTACAGTATTCAAAAAATCGTATTCATCATTACTATGGATAATAAATTGATTATTCGAAAACTTTATTCTACTCAGCCAAACATTGACTAATTGAACGGCTAATGATGCATTAAGTTTTTGAGCTTCTCCTTTTATACCCAAATCGATCTTCGATGAATCGGGATAATTTGACCATGGTGGCACGACATAAAGTGGAGAATTCACTTGTTGAGCTGTTTCTTTTAAAGCTGACATTGCCTCTTCAGGCTGTTGAACGGTTAAAGCAGGAACACCTTGTTTAAATATTCCAGCTTTATTTTGGGCAATTTGGGTTAACGTATTGCCTAACAATCGACAATGATCAAAATCTAATGATGTAATTCCAGTAACGATCGGTTTTTGCACGACATTCGTACAATCTAATTTACCACCGATACCGACCTCCATAATGGCTACATCGACATTCTCTTGCAGAAAGACATAAAATGCCATTATGGTTAAAAAATTAAAATATCCAGGCATTTTAAATTCATCTGTTTTGTTCGCTTCCAGAATGTTGTAAACATGATGAAAATAACGGGCAAATTTATCTTCAGAAATTGGTTTTCCATTGATACGTATACGTTCCCGTACGACAACTAAATGTGGTGATGAATAAAATCCAGTCTTATACTCGTTCGAACGCAAGATGGATTCGACAAATGCACACGTTGATCCTTTACCTTTCGTACCGGCTACATGGATAATCCTCAAGCGATTTAAATCTTCAGGTTCAATACCCAATGCTCGTAGAAAATGATTGGTCCTTTCCAAAGAATTTGATCTTTTACCAAAAGCAGCATTCTTTAAATAATCAGCATTTGATTGTAAACGATTCAATCGTTCAATAGCCAATGTATAGGCACTCTGTAATGGAGAAAAAATCATGTTAGTTGGAAAATATCTATAACAAAATGTAATAAATCATTTAATACTCTATTCATTTTATCTATGATCAATATTTCCAAATCGATATCATTCAACAAAAAACAAAAGAATTGTCAATATTGGAAAAAACATAAACATCGAATGTTTTTTTCGACGATAAACACACAATTTGTTGATCATTTGAAATTAGATAGACAATGGAAATTTAATGAAAAATGTTATTTGATCTTTGAAATAAAAGAATTGTTATTATATCTAGTCTATACTGGATATGGTCTTGATCATTTTATGATTGTTATGATTTATATTGCCATTTAAAATTGTACAGATGTCTATAAATATTAAAAAGGCAATTATTCCAAAATAATAAATTACCTGAACTTCAAACTTTGGATGTTTATCTACAAAACTTTCGGCCAATAAAGTTAATTGACGACGACATGCTTTAAGATTTGTCGTCGACAATTTCCGATCATCACAATCATCATTTGTATGAAACATTGGCTGTTTTTTTGTAGAATGATCATGTTGATGATGATATTGCATGATTGTTGATGTTTCGAAAGAATTAAAACTTTTCGGAACGATTAATAAATTATTTCGACGAAAATGAGCAACAGGATTGAATAATATCAACCTGTGCATCGAATGAGATTTTGACAAGCATGATTTTTTATGTATATTTATTACAACTGATGAAACGGATGAATCTAATGAATCTAGTGTGACAAATTTCGAGGCACTATTTATTTGATAAGTATCAGTTATGGATAGTGATGATAATTTATGTGTTTTATTGATAAGATTATCACTTTCGATTTTATATTTTCTATGCTTCTGGCTATATGTAAGCGAATCAGGTCGTTTGTTACATGGGATCGAAATCCAGCCATTATTTTTTTTGTAACGATTACGACAGTAATGATGATCGTAATGGCGACCAATACTACTGCCACCACTGCCGATCAATGATCGACAAACAAGCAAAGACCAGCCAGTTTGACTATACATTTTGTGATGATTGCACATAAGTGGACAGTATTTTTTCTTCTTATCTCGGTGTTCTATGTATTGATCGTCGATTTATAGAAACAGATAGAAAAAACCAGTTATGAAAATCCATATCGTAATTTTTAAATCAAATTCCAATGATGAAAAACATTTTAACTTAAAATATTCGCGTAAAATTTTCTCAAACAAATCACATTTGAAATAATTGTGAACACAAAATATCAATGTTGGTTCGATTCACAGAATACGTTAATATGATCGGAATGGAATAAATATTTCACAAATGAAAAAAGATTCGAATTCGATGCTATTGAATTCCCTACCTGATGAAAACTAAATGTTTATTCAAGATTTTTCGTTCAATTTAGGTTAAAATAATATTTTTATTTCTTAAAAAAATAACTTATTGAAATATAAGATTGGCATTTATTTCTGATTAGATTAATCAATATTTACCAAAAACCCATATTGATTTCATTAAAATTATAATATCTTATCTTGTAAGACAGTAGCAGCGAATAAACATTTGAAATACTGTCGTGATTTTTTTTCTTAAAAATTTTATTCAGTTTGGTTAGGCTTATTCATGTTACAATTGGTTCCTTGTTGAATTTCTTATTTTCTAAGCAATATTCACCAAACATTGTTAAATTTTGAATTACAATCATATTTGAAAATTCTTATTCTGATTATTATGAAAGTCAATGGGAAAAAAATCTAAATTGAAAAAAACTATAGTGGGAAGTACCGTTAATTTTTTCATAATAAATCTCGACCCTCTGAACCTTACAATGAACTTTGACCGCTATTATGAACTAGGGTCAAACACCTTCAATGAACTGTACACGGCTTGGGTCTTGACTCTTTTTTCTTTCGAAAGGCGAGTCAAGGTTATATCGTTCGAGTTCATTGTATTAGGCACGAGCATGCGGTCGGTCCAGTCCATTGACTTTTTCATTTATATTTTTAGAATGTCAATGATAGTCATCGTGTATGAATTGACCTTCACCAGTACAATCACCGCAGATAAACTTTTGACCTGAAAGATACTAGTTTTTTTTTGTTGACCACGTTCATTAACCGTGGTGGCCAATGTACGGTAAATGATTAGAACATCTTTACAACTTTACTTTTCACTATTTTAACGAATAATTTAACTTTCAAAAGTTTATATTTAAATTCATCCAATGTTCGAATATTCAATGACAAATACCAACAAATGACATTGAATTAGTAGGCCAAAAATTTGGGTAATAATGTCATCATTTCATTGATTCAAGGTAAGTTAGATTTTCATATAACCAAAAAAATTGGAAATGAAAATATATGAAGGTCTCACATCATTGTCAATGCCAAATATTTATCTAAAAAAATAAAGGAAGGACGAAGCAAGGGGTAGAAACGCGATAGCGCAAAAACCATCAGCTATAGCTTGGCTTGTGATAGCAAAAATACATCATCACAATTTTTTTGCCTTCTTCCTTTTCTGCAAAATGATTCAATGTATCTAATTCCAATTTGCAATAACGGTTTCATAGTTGTAATTGAAATTTCAATGTCAAGGTATTCTAACCATATTGACGCAGTTGCAGAAATGATAAATTCTTGCATATATCAGCTTCTGTTGTCTATATTTAAACATCATCCAAATTTTATCGATAAAGAAATTTTCTGCTTGTTGAAACCTGACACATTGGATCATGACAATATAAAATGGGCGGTGCAATCCAACAACAAAAAAATAACGAAGAAACGGATGATTCAAGGTAAATTCGAAGCCATTGCTTCTATTATATAGCATTAAAAAAAGTATGTGCTAATGGGAAGGCAATCTACATCAAAGAATTCAATGGTAACCACCATCTTTAATGTATCCATGTGCAATCCAATCAGTCTCATTTGAATAGATGATTAAAGTGCTAATGGAAGAAAATGTTGTCTGTATGGATGGCGAGGTCAATTACCCTCACAGCATACAATTTCACCTCCAATGTTATGAAAATCCTTGACAAAGTCCTTCAATCGCCCTCATACGACCTTAAATAACTTTATATTGACATTGAATATGATGATTTTTTCATTATCCTCTGATGAAAGTGGTTAGGTATAGTTCAAAATTCTTTAGGGTACCGTATTTTTAGAATAAACATCCAATAAATCTGTACAGAATATCTGTAAAGAATCGATTGTCGACCTTCATTAAAAAAACCCTTTGATTTTCAATGATATTCAATGTAATGATGTGCTAATATCGCACACAAAAAACTCAATACTGATGATAAGGATTTCAATGTCATTTGCAGGTGTATTTATTTTTGTTTATAGCGATTGCAATGATGCAAAATGTCCCTGATATTGAAGCCTGTATAGTTTGTTTGTGTATATGCATCGATATATAGAAAGATGGATAATTTTTTCTCTTTAATCAAGAATGTTGTCATTATTATCATTGTCGTCGTCATGGCTAGAATAATAAATAATAAATATGACAATGAATTCAAAAACCTTGATTTCTCGTTCTCTCTCTTTTTATTTTGAATAACTCAAGTTTGATTTTGAATTTTTTATATTTTTACATACAGTCAGTCAGAAGTAATTGCAATAATTATTTTCTGACAGTGAAATTTTAATCAAATTTTATTGCGATATATAAAATGCAACCAGACAACAACAAAAAATTTAAATTGAAAAGAAAAGAAATCAATGATCACAACTAATTTTTCTTTAAAACAAAACAAACAATAATTTAAAATTGACTGCTAAATTCAGAATATCTGTTTTTTTTTGCTTTGTTAAAGCATCATGCTGAACGGTTTGGATATTAATTGTCGAAAATGTTTCAACCAGGTTGCACCGACAGCTCCATCAACGACACGATGATCACAGCTTAGTGTTACCGTTAATAGATTTGCTGATCGTGGTTTATTATCACTATCCGGTACTAAGCGTTTTTCAGTATTACCAATAGCCAATATACATGATTGTGGTGGATTAATGACAGCTGAAAATTCTGTTACACCAAACATGCCCAGATTTGATATGGTAAATGTACCGCCTTGAAATTCTTGTGGCTGTAGTTTACCATCACGTGCCTTTTTGGCTAAAGCTTTTACATCATTAGATATTTCAACCAGACCTTTTTTCTCGGCACCAAAAATGATTGGTGTGATTAGGCCTGAATCTGTACTGACGGCTACCGATATATCGACCGAGTTATATTGCCGTATAAATGTATCCTGCCATGATGAATTAACCGATGGTACTTTTAAGCATGCCAAAGCCGATGCTTTGATTATAAAATCATTCAATGATAGCTTAATATTTTCAGATTTGAGCATTCCATTGAGTTGTTCTCTCGCTCTGGAAATAGAGAAAAAAATTTATTAAATCTAGTGATTAAAAAAAATTTCATCATACCGAAGAAGTTCATCTACTTCGATTTCAGCTGTTAAGTAATAATGTGGTATGGTTTGTTTGGATAACATCAATCGTTTAGCAATCACTTGTCGCATATTTGTCATTGGAATATCTTCGAATGAAGACATCATCGATTGAGTCATCGTCATGGTCGATGCATCTGAAGGTGCATTCAAAACATCTTGAGCTCGAATTCGACCGCTTGGTCCACTGCCAGATAATCTTGAGAGATCGATACCTTTTTCATTGGCTATTGTTTTGGCAAGTGGGCTAGCAAATATTCGTCCTGCAGCACTTTTAAAGCTTTGACTAACAATTGGCTGTGAAGATGGCATTGAGGCTGCTGCAATAGTCGAAGATGATTTTTCCGGTATTGCATCTTTTTTTGTTGGTTGTATCGGTGATGGTGGTTGTGTTTTGGGAAGTTCATTCGCTTTTGTCGATGTTTTTTCACTGATTGATGACTCTACAGGCACATAATTGGCAAAGGCGCCAATATCGCTTTGTTCCGGTACTATTATGCACAATAGCTTTGAATCAAAAGAAGGAAAGAATGGATAACAAGTTTAAAAAAATGCAAAACGGCATACTTTTCCAATGGGAATATCTTTTGTACCAGCCGGTATCAAAATCTTTGCTAGATATCCTTCTTCAGGCGTTTCGAAACCCATTGTTGCTTTATCTGTTTCGATTTCAGCTAATAAATCTCCTTCATTTAAACGATCACCTTCTTTTTTTTCCCAGGAAACTATCGTACCCATTTCCATTGTTGGTGATAGCGCAGGCAACGCAACTTTATAATGAGAAGGTAAATTACCGGAACTTAACCTTCGTTTATTCGAAACCTGGGCATTAAATCTGAACGATATAAAAATAAAAATTATCGACATAAGCCCAAAACAACAAAGCAAAACTAACCTTTTATCAACATTATAATTCACATATGAATTTATGAATCGTATGCTGGAAAAAGATGGCGATTCGATTGTAGTATCATTTCCATTAATCTCCCAACAAGCAACAAGAACTCGATTTTTGACCAGTGGCCTTAAACAACATAAATTTCTCGAACTATTTATCAATGTCACACGAAACATTTTTGTTTTGATAGCCGAATTAGGTAATCAGCGAATCTACTTTGACAAATTTTGCTTTAAACGATGATTTAGAATCCAAAAAATAGAATAGATTATATGGAACACATGGATTTTTTTCTATTTTAAATCCCTGTTTTTAAGATTTTACATCAAAAAACTTCGGGATTCAGCTCGGGTCAAATCACATGAAAAAAAACGACCGATTGTAGTGACATCTGATCGTGAAACTTTGTTTTAATTGATAACAATCACACATGTGATGTTTGTTGTGGCATTAAATTACATATGATAATTGTCGATTCAAATTATTTTTGAATTATTTTAATCTTGGAATGATTTAATTGATCAAATTTTCCATCGGAAATCGATCATTTTATTTTTGTAAAAACCAGAATTTATTCTCTCTAAATTTGAATAAAAAATGCGCATTTCTCTGCGAAGTTATCTACGCAGTTTACCACAATGTCGGATAATAATGATAAACACTCCTGCCATACTATCACGAATGGTCAATGTTCGAATGATACACAAACATCACATATCGCAGCTCAACAATAGTCAAATATGTATCCGATTCTGTTCAACATCATCATCATCATCACCACCATCATTTCCATCGCCTTTGGATAATGAAACTAAAAGAAAAGACATTGATACCTTGGTACAGCCTGGTCAAGATCATTCTACACAGTTTTCCGATGAATGGGGTGATATTGGTGAAGAGATAACTGGACGAAAATTGTTGAAAGAAGAAATTATACCGTTATTGAATAAATTTCTTCAAAGGCCAACCGTTAGGCAATTGGCTGCTGAAAATGGACTTAAACCCAAATTACTGATTGAAGCGTTTTCAAGTTATCGAAAAAAAATTCTCGACTCTAAAATTCTTGATCCCGAAATCCATATTATATTGAGTGATATCCTACAAGGTAAAGGACACGTTGATGATCTATTCCCATCGTTCATCAAGCATGCCAAAACCATTTATCCTCACATTGATTGTTTGGATGATCTAAAGAAAATAAGTGACCTTCGTTTGCCACCAAATTGGTATCCACAGGCAAGAACAATGAATCGAAAATTTCATTTTCATTGTGGTCCGACGAACAGTGGTAAAACCTATAATGCTTTGAATCGATTTTTAGAATCTAAATCTGGTATCTATTGTGGTCCGCTCAAAATGCTCGCCGTCGAAGTTTATCAAAAAACCAATAATGCAGGTGTAGCATGTGATTTAATCACCGGTGAAGAACGTCGATTCGCCGATGAAAATCAGTCACCTTCCGCACACGTATCTTGTACGGTCGAAATGTCATCTTTAAATCAAATATACGAAGTGGCAATTATCGATGAAATCCAAATGGTTCGTGATCCTGAACGTGGTTGGGCTTGGACACGTGCTCTTCTCGGAATTGCTGCTGAAGAAATTCATCTTTGTGGCGAGAAAGCTGCCCTTAATCTTATCATTGAAATCTTATCAACCACTGGTGAAATTGTTCAGATTCATGAATATAAACGTCTTACTGAATTAAAGATTGAAGATAATGCTTTGGAATCGTTGGAAAATGTGCAACCTGGTGATTGTATAGTTTGTTTCAGCAAACGAGACATTTATAATGTTAGCCTTAAGCTTGAAAGAATGGGTCATAATGTGGCTACCATTTATGGAACATTGCCACCAGCAACCAAGTTACTACAGTGCAGTAAATATAATGATCCAAATGATCCATGCAATATACTTGTTGCTACCGATGCTATCGGTATGGGATTAAATCTTTCCATTCGTCGCATTATTTTCTATTCATTGATCAAACCAACATTCAACAGCAAAAATGAAAAAACATTGGATGTTATTCCGGTTAGTCAGGCATTACAAATTGCAGGTAGAGCCGGTCGATTCAACACTCAATATAATCATGGCTATGTGACTGCATATAAACCAGAAGACCTACCAATTCTCAAAGAAGTTCTTGTTTCACCGATCGAAGATATTGAAGCTGCAGGTCTACATCCCACTTTGGATCAGATTGAAATGTTCTCTTTTCTTTTGCCAAATGCTAGCCTAACGAATTTGTTAGACATTTTTGTCAGTCTGTGTAGATTGAATCCTTATTATTTTATGTGTAATATCGAATCGATCAAATTTTTGGCCGGAATTCTCGAACACATTTCATTACCATTGAGAGCTCGCTATGTATTCTGCTGTGCACCTGTGGATAACAAATCTAATTTCGTATGCGCAATGTTTCTTAAATATGCTCGTCAATATTCTAATAATCAACCAATGACAGCAAATTGGTTGTGTCAAACGCTAAAATTTCCGTTTAATCGACCAAACAATATGACCGAATTAGATCATTTGCTCAGTGTATATGATTGTCTTGATCTATATCTATGGCTAAGTTATCGATTTCCGGATATATTTTTTGATCAGGAAGCCATACGTGAAATACAACGAAAGTTGGATGAAATTATAATGGACGGTGTTTTAAATATAACGAAATTATTGCGTGCATCCAGTGGTGATCATCATCATAAAGGTCAACGTATATATAACCCACAAGCTAGATTCAAACAGATCAATTTGTTGTTATCGAATAATGACAATTCATCGACTTCAAATAATAATAATAATTCGCTGAATTATAAGATATCGTCGAAAATTCATCATTAAAAATCAAATACTTCCATACACTCGTGTTGTAATTTTTAGTTTATGTTTATTAATTATTTCTATGATTCAAATATTGATGTAAAAATATAATTAAATGAAATATGAAAAAAAACAAAAAATCAATTATTTGTTTGTTTGTGATAGACCACTAATACATATCCAGCGGCCATCCGGTGTCTCTTTCCATAGGCTAACTTTATTATCGCCACCTGAAACGGCCAGAATATTACCCATGATAGACCATGATACATGCCATACAACATCATCGAATGTATTCAATACGTTATATGCCCAACCAGAACTTGATGATTCTTGATTAGCTTTAGCTAATGATTTTGTCCATATAATCACACGACGATCCTGTGAACAACTAGCAATTAATGTTTTCGGTAAACCTGTGGATGGAGCCCAAGCTACATCACGAACCCAATCGGAGTGTGCTTCCAATTTTTGTTCCTCAATCCATTTATCTTCCGATTCCGTATAAAGCCATATTTTAACCAAATTATCGCAACCACCACTAACTATACGTTTTTGTGGCGTGTAAGAAAAATTTGTTGGAGGAAAAACTGGTCCCCAACTTACAGAATTACACCCGATTGAATGCGCGTTTTGAATTTTCTTAACATCCCAAACGTTGCTGTCAACGTTGCAGCTAAGAACCGAGATAGAACCATCAGAAGATCCAGCAGCCAATATCAATCCAAGTTCATGTGGTGCCCAACAAACAGAATTGACGCTTGAATCATGATTATTTGTTTCATATAACTTTTCCCATTGATTCGTTGATGTCTCCTTCCAAATGATGACTTTTTTATCGTACGAACATGAGGCAAGTAGATTTTCATATTTCGGATGAGCCCAGGCCAATTGCCATACTGGACCTTCATGTCCACACAATTTAGCCAATTGTTTATATTGATTATTAGTTATTTCGAATATTTTGACACTTTTATCCGATGAACATGTGGCCAATCGTGTCCCATAATAATCCATCTGTGCATCATGAATCATATCTTCATGGGAAGTATCCACTTGTGTCTGTAACGTAACCATTTTGGCATCCTCTTTGTTAAAAGTATTCATCATGATAATAAAAAACTAAAATAATGGATCAAAATTTCCAGATAATCAATGCCGCGTCAATTTTTGCAATAAACATGAAAAGTGTTGATGATTTCATAAGCTATTTAAACACAATAGGCTATATTAATCAAAATAGATTTTCGAAATTTAATTCATTATTTCAGAGAATTTAAAAAAAGAGAATTTACAAAATAAAATTTCAAAATGGGAGGAATTTACATAAAATAGTCATATTAAATATATCAAGTTGAAGAAAAAAAAAATTCTTTTAGTCACTATCATCATCATTGACATTGGCATGATTGTTGTCATTTTCATCATCTTCATCATTCGAACGAGCTATCGGACTTCGTTCGACTTCTGAATCGGAACCTCTATTTTTCGAGCTCGATTCATCCGAATCTTCATCATCGTCAAACGATTTTTTAGGAGTAGTTTGATGATTATTATTTTCATCTTCATCATTTTCATCATCATCATCAGATAGGATTTTCTTTTTCTTTGGTTCAGGCTCATCATCGCTATCCGAATTATTATTATCAACATTCGATTCTGATGATGAATCATTTTGGATGCGTTTTCTTTTGTTTTTAGATTGTTTTACTATTTCATCATCATTATCATTTGAATAAACATCTGATTGATTATCATCATCACTTGAAACTCTTGTTTTTCCAACAACATCTTCGTCACTGTCACTGTCGAACATGTTTTGCGTTAAAGTTCCAGCGCTTGGATCAATATTTGCTTCTTGTTCATCACTTGATGATGAATCCGATGAATTAATAAAAGCTTTCGATTTGAATTTACCAGGTACTTCCTTATCGACTTGTCGAGATTTTGTAGAATGTCGTTTTTTATTTGATTCTTTTCGAGCTCGTTTTCGTTCTTCACGCCTTTTGGCTCGTTCTTCATCATTAACTTCGCCGGCTCCATCCGAATCGGAATCACCACTGCTAGTTCTTTTTTTCTTTCGACGTCGTCTTTCTTTATCACCATCCGAAATAGCTCGCTTTTTCTTTATCGGTCTATCAGGTCGATTTTCGATATTACTTGATGAATCAGTGACAAATCCATCTTCATCATTAGCAACCGATTTACGACCACGAGCCTTTTTCGGCTTATCTTCAGGCGCATCCTGAAAAATTAATATATTTTTTGTTTTTTCAACATATTCTTGTCGTTTGAGAATCAATTCCTGTGCTTGTTTAATCTTTTCTTCTTCACGAACTCGTTGCTCTTCCATCAATTTTTTTCGTAATTCTTCACGTTCTAGTTCTTGCTTACGGCGAATCTCTTGTTCTTGTTCATCCATTGTTCGGGCTCGCATTACATGATATTGTGCTTGTTGTAATAAATCTTGACATCGTTGTTCTTCGATCGAACACCAAGCTAAATCAAATTTACTTTTATCGCCATTAGTTTTCAAATATGTAAAATATTTAAATGCCAGTCCTAATTCGTGAACAGCCTGTAAAACTGTTCGCAACGAGCTTTTTGTATCTTCTAAAACTGAAGCAGCCAATTTTTGTAGGACCAATGCCAAATTGAACAAAATCAAGGTATCATTGGGCAATACACGGCGAATTTTCAACAAAATATTCTTACATTGACGCATTTTACCCCATTTGTAATAGGCTCGGGCAATGTACAACATAATATCGACATTTGTACTCTGAAAAAATCTTTTATGACAATTTTCATACATTTGAATTGCGCTCACATATTGTTTTAATTCAACATAAATATGCGCAATATTGATCCAAACATCAGAAAAATCTGCTGTTGATTCACGAACTTGTGAGAATACATCTCTGGCTTCATTTGTATAACCTTTATGAGCCAAAACACAACCAATACCATTGGCTGCATAAATATTTTTGGGATCGATTTTCAATGCTTGCCTATACATTTGAATGGCACGATCTTGATGACGTCGTTCTTTTTCTTTATCTTTAGTAGGCTGATATAATGTTTGTAACCAAACATTACCCAGTGCAACGATTGAATACGTGTCTTGAGCCGTAGCTTCTTGATGCAAAATACGTTCAAATTTTTTCTGTCCAGGTCCGTATTCTTGTTTAGCCAGATGAAGATTGCCAATCAATGACCAGGCATCTGGATGATCTTTTTCTACTTGCAATGCTTCTTTGAACCAATCACTAGCTTCATAGATTTGACCTAAATCTCTGGCCATACAGCCTAATCGTAGGTAACAATCAACATAATTAGGATGTTCACGTAGTATATTCTTATAGATTTGTTCAGCTTTATTATACTCGTGAATCGCTTCGTATAATCGTCCTAGATTATAATTGATGGTCACTTGAATTAATTTAAGATAATGTTCTTCGATTTGCAATTCTTCTTGACATCGTTTTAGAGCACTTTCATAATATTCTGCAGATTCTTTATAATTTCCCAAACGAAAATATAATGCGGCAACATTGTTATAAATTTCTGCAGGTATTTCCAAATTATTATCGTTATGATCGGCAATTTCACGAAATATTTTTATTGCATTCTGATAGCAATTCAATGCGCCTATTCAAGTTACAAGGATGAAAGCAAATAACATTTTTGAAAATAGTCATTCATTTTATTTTGAAAAAACTTACCTTGTAGATCTGATTGTTCGAGTAACTGTGCTAGTTCAATCCAAACTTCAACATCTTCAGGATGTTGATCTATAACTTTTTTCAAAAATTCCCGGGCTTTATCACGCTTTTCTCCATCGCCAGATTGAGCATAAAGAGAGCCAAGTATTTTCATCGTTTCATAATTGTTTGGGAAAAATTTCAAAACCTTATCAAAACAAGATGATGCGTTATCCAAATCACCACGATATATGTACATTTGTCCGAGGCCATAAAATGGTAATACAAATGACGGTGATGCAAATTGTGTAGCCTGATAATAGTACTGAAAGCCTTGATCATAATCACCTTGAATGTGAAATTTTCTAGCCAATTGATAACAACTTTCAGCACGCATAGGTTCATTTTCGGTATTATAAAAAGCATGTAATGCTAAATGTTGAACTTTGGCGTAATCTTTTTTAAAGAAGAAATGATCAGCCAGATGATTCAATACCATTGGATGAGTTTGATCAATCGAATAAGCTTTTGATAACATTTGTACGCCATTTCGAATGGAATCAGGTGTCTTTTTATTCAATTCCATTATGGCCAATGCAACCAATGCACCAACACATTGAGAATCCAACTGAAGGGCACGTTCGAATGCCAATTTAGCTTTTTCCATTTGGTTCAATTTATAGAAACAATGTCCGATTCCAAGACGAACATTTGCTGGACAATCCGGCTTAACTCGTAAACATTTGCGATAAAAAGTCAAAGCTGTTTTGTAGTCTTTTTTGTTGAAATTAATACAGGCTTTGCCTAATAATGACGGTATATTGTTGGGATATTGATTCAGAACAAATGTAAATTGTGCATCGGCTTGATCAATTTTTTCAGCTTCGGCTAAACAGAAATGAGCGCGGCCAACCAAATGATTCGGATCATACATTACAATTTTGTCAGCATTAGTATACAATACGGTCGCTTTCGTATAAAGTTCTCGTTTTCTTTCACGATTCTTTTCTTTATTACCTTTGGCGACATAATAAGCGGCCAAAGTATCTAACGCTTTCATCTGATCACGCTCATAATCTTTATAGCTTAATGATGCTTCTGTACGAGAATATTCAAGAATCTGAACAAAATCATCTTCTTTTTTTTGTTTATAATAAGCGAGAGCCAATTGAATCCAGATATTCAAAGGTGGTGATTCAGATTGAAGAATTTGTAGTACTTCTTTTGTATCGGGAAGATTATCGAGATCAAGCTCAATAACTTCATCTGCCGATTCTTTCAATGGAATTTCAATTGTATGACGAGCCATGTCAATTAGTGATGATTTATGATAACGAAACTTCCAAATATATAACACGGATTAGAATTTCAATTGAATTGACATAATTCGAAATTGGTAAATAAAAAAGTTAATCAATTCTCCAGCCGAAAGTAAGGTGACATGCGATTGTCAAAAAATTAGCACCGAGCAAGTAATCACAAACATTAAGAATTGACTTGTTACGTATGAATTTGCTTTCTGTCAAGTTTGTACGTCTAGCAATTTCATATCGATGAGCTGGAAATTTGTTACAATGTAATTTCAAGAAATTTCAAAATTCGGGATCAATCAGAATTTCATTTGCATGATTATGATAGGAATTATTTGAATTTTCAAAGCGAAAAATTTCATTATCTTTAATTTTAAAAAGTTCTATCTAAAATCACGTCCTCTATGAACATTACAGAATTTACATTTTTCGCGCCAATATGTCATTGAAAATAATGTTGACCACGCCTATTTAAATGTGGCAAAACATTTAAATTGTATCAAAAACGATATACGGAAGGCGTGTTTCGAATTGAATTCAAAATTCTTGGTGAGTAATCGCGTGCGCAAAACGTACTGATTTTTAAGTTTGCAGAAGACATAGTGAGAGAAAAAAGAGCGAAATAGAAGCACAGAAAAAATGAATGCCTTGTGGTAAGCAACTTACCCGAATGTTATCCTGATGCTGATGTTGCTAATGCCAAATTGTCGTCTTTTGTAAAAATTCTTAATGGCTATGCCGCCGTCGCCTCCCCATCACCGATGGAATTGCATACGATTCATTAAAAAACATTGATTTACATAATTATATTATCATCATTATTACCTCTTTTTTTTTGTTGCTGTATTGTGACTCAATTTTGTATATGTGTACAATATAGTCTTTGTGACATATTACCACTGTTTTGTCGGTTTTAACAACTATACTTTAGGTCAAGAATTTTGTTGTTCTTACTATCATCGTTATATAATCGTCAAATTCGTTTTTTCGCTTCATTGACAATTGCATAAACATGGATTCAGATGACCAATACGATGAAGAAGAATTACATTCCTTTTTGTTGACTGAGATACGCTCCAATTTGAATTTGGACAGTGAAACATTGGAAGAATCATGGAAATCTTTTCGTTCCATCAGTGTCAAATATATTCTTGAAGTAAGAATTCAGAATTATTCAATGATTTTATTGATTATTTATTTTCATTCTTTAAAAAGGGCGATAAGATGGATTGGCTTGCTTGTGCATTGTACATATCTTGTCGAAAATGTACTACACAAATGGGTCGTGGACAAGCTCGTATCGAAGGCAATATGGTCTCTTTGACGCGCATTCTTCGTTCCTGTAATATCAGGTTGTTATAATACTCTATTTTTTTTATTTTCACACTGACTTACTGTTTTTTCAATAGTCTTGTGCGGTTCTTTAACAAGATTAAAAATTGGATCGACATGGCTGGTTCTTCCGTTGATTTAAGAAAAAAAATAGAACAAATTGAAAAAAATTTCAATGTCACATCGGTTATATTCAAAAAATATAAGCCGATATTTGAAGAAGTGTTCAAATGTCCTATCCCTCCTTGTAGATTCAGCCCGAAAATTCGTAAAATGTAAGCTAAATACAATTGAGTTTCTGAATCATTTGGTAACGTTTTTTTTCATCGAAAAATTAGTCGCAAGCAACCATTAAATTCAATGGATATTTTTACGTTTTGTTGGACATTATTCGTCTTTGTCAAATCTCGTTTCTCCAAAATCGGAGATCACTTGGTCAACTCTTATCATTTACTACTTGTTTGTATTGATTATTGTTTCTCATCGGTGCTCTCATTTGACAATTATCGTGATATTGTCAACACGAATTTTTATGGTAAATATCCATATGGATAAGTTCGTTGAAAGAAATTAATTAGTTCCTTTAACAGATAAGTTAACAAAAGAGTTTAAAAATGATCTTCGATCATTGAACAACGATGAACGCATTTCTATCATAGATACTCTTTGTGAAAAATTCAATGGCATCCCTGTCGAAGTCAAGCATATTCGACAACATTGGTTTAAATCTTTGCTAAATAAATTGATTGACAACAATAATCTTCGAAAACGAACTAATGGTATCATCGATAACGATGCTATTGATTTTAACTAGTAAGTATTTAATCAGGCTTAAAGTCAATTGAAATTAATTTTTTTGTTTTCATTCATTTATCACAGCAAATACATTAAAAAAGAGTACGAAGATTTTGTTCTGAGTGTCGGGGATTTCGATGAATGTATCTTTCTAAATGAGGCTGCGAGCAAAGAGCTTGGAACTGCAGAACTTCAATCCCAATTTGAGATAGATGAAAAATTGTTTCAGCAGCAGCAACAAGTATCGTATGATAATAATTCAAATGGAACATTGGGTCTAGCAACACCGTTAAGCTCCAAACAGTATCTTGATTCAAGAACGCCAGTCAAGCAAGTATTGACTCCAATATCGGCCGCAACAACATCAATTAGTCGGTTGCATTCTATATTGAAGAATCATACAAATGAACCAAGCAAAGATTTGGTACGAATCTTCGAAAAGTGTGACAAAGATCCGCAAACAAAAATCAAGGACATCATCAAAAGAATGGGAGATATATTTTCCGAAGCTTACGCTAAAAGTAATCAAGATCAATCAATCATTCGTTCGAATGAAGAATTTCAATGCATTATGACGTCTGGACATGAATTTGCCAACAAACGTCGTGTTTTTGCTGAGACATTTTTCTATTATATATTCGAAAAAATTTTAAAAGGTGAATTATCGAAACGTATACCTCAATCAAATTTATCGCAGTCATTGTCGAAAATTGTATCGTCAGATATATTGATTCGTTCATTGTACGCCTGTTCATTGGAGATAATTCTTTTCTCTTATAACATTTGTAACCGAGTGTTTCCATGGATTTTGCAGATTTATGATGACCATCCACAACTTAAAATTCCACCATTTTTTTTCTATAAAGTTATCGAACCAATCATCCGTGAAGAACTTGGACTATCGCGTGATATTGTGAAACATTTGAATACGATTGAGGAACAAATTCTTGATTGCCTTGCATGGACAAAAGATTCTCCTTTATGGGTTTTGCTATCAAAAACTTCTTCTCCTACTTCCGCCGAAGTTTCTTTGGATTTTTTCAACAACAATCAAGATGGCCGTGAAAACTCTGCACCGTTCATGAAATCGCCGGTTATTCGTTCGGACACAAATAATTTAACGAATGTTATTTATAGTGGTTTTCCAGGAGGAAATGTTAAACGGAAATTATTCACTAACAACAATGCCGACGCTTCAAAAAATATAACACCACAGACTCCGGTGTGTCAAGATGTATCGGTTATACGTTCGACAAAATCGATTATTCAAACAAGTACTCCGGTCAAACAAGAAAGCGATGAATGCCTAGTTCCCAGCCCCAAGTCTACAATATTGTCCACACCAGTCAGCAAAAATCAACGCAATTCTCAAATTGCACTGTTCTTTCGTAAAGTTTATTCACTAGCATCACATCGATTGCAAGATCTATTTAAAAGATTACAAATAACATCTGATGAGGTTAAACGCAAAATATGGACTTGTTTCGAAAATGCTATACAAGCGCATACTTATCTAATGTGTGATCATCATCTGGATCAGATAATAATGTGTTGCATCTATGCTGTAGCCCGAATCAATATTAACAGCGAGTGTACCATTACATTTGCTAATATAATAGATAAATATCGACTTCAACCACAAGGTTCTAGTATTGTATATCGAAATGTTTTGCTAACAGTTGCGAAAAAACTTGATTCTATTGTTGAACATCAGCAATCGGAAACGACTGCTTCCAGCTCGCCTGAAACGAATGAAAAATTCGGTTCTGTAATCGACTTTTATAATAAAATCTTTGTACCAAATCTCACATCATCTTACATATTGCAATTCTCTTCTGAAGAAAAGGTAGGCTAACTTGTTTTTCTTGAATATTTATTTCTTTTTTTCCATTTCGCAAACTAATCTCTTTTTTCTACAGAATCCGAATGTAAAATTGTCACCAATGCCTCGAAATAAATTCGCTTCATCCAACATTCAATCGCCATTGCGTTGCGTTCCAAATTACCCGGTTTTTGTATCACCATTACGTCAATCTACATACGTGTCCCCAAGCAAAAATATTACCTATCGTTTCCAAAATAATTTGACTACAAGTAAAGATTTGGAACAGATCAACAATATGATGAAATTAAGCACTGCTGCTCATAATAATCCGCATATGTTGACAATGCCAAGTAGCAGCCTTGGTAATCATAATAGCCATCATCGTGATATGAAAGCATCGATTGCGACCGCAATGATTTCTATGTCTTCACTCGGTGGTGCCAAACGAAGCGTTTCAAAACGGATTCTGCAAGATGATAATGAAAACGGTGGTAATGTTAGTGCATCGCCAAAAAAAATACCTCGTAGAATCAATCTTAAGATTCATGAAATCTTTTCTGAGCGACAAATAATAAGTGGATCCTCATCTGCCAATGCAAGTACTAGTGTTAGTGGTGATGAATCTAACGATTCGATTCAATTCAATAATCCAAGCGCTAATGGTAATATGAACATATTAGCTCCTAAGATGGAAATCAGTAATAAAGCGGATGGTCATCATCATCAAAAATCTTCACGCCCTATATTTGGAAACGAAGATCACACATCGATTTCGCAAATCGAATCACCAATCGTTCAGTCATTTCCAAAGCATCAGCCAATTTCACAGCCAGTCGTCGCACAAATCATTCAACAGCAATCAAATGGCGATATGGAATCGACTGCTGCTACCGCGGCCATCGTTCATCATCAAAATGTTATTGTTCCAGTGACGACCATCACCAGCAATCTGATTCGAGCTGATCATGATATCATTTGTTAAATTTTAATTAAGTTTTTTGGATAATCGCATTTTTTTAATCAACCTCATCATTATTTACACATTTCGGTAGACAATGAATCCAATCCAAATTTTTCAAATATGATTTCAGGTTTTTTATTTTTATTTTTTCGTGAGTAGTTTTTAATATTATCTTATTCATTATTCAAACATTGAATACATATAGAATCGCATAAACACATGTTATCATATTTACATTATGACATTAAAATACTAATGTA
>ERZ500997.100-NODE-100-length-23126-cov-10.832084_pt1 | contig 23126 bp, 15 predicted proteins | sample MGYA00248826_ERZ500997 | MGnify/ENA primary metagenome ERZ500997 (study PRJEB25958, sample SAMN03398524) | human skin metagenome | study: EMG produced TPA metagenomics assembly of the Human Skin Microbiome Metagenome (human skin metagenome) data set.
CACGACGCTCTTCCGATCTATATCTGGTTTAATTAGCTTAAGTAATCTAAATGTTGCACCAATACGACCACCATAATCTTCAGCTAATGAGATCAATTCACCATAAAATACTATTGGTGATAATAATGCTTTACCGGCAACATCTAATTGCTGTGACCATTGTTCCGGTGGTCCATCCGGACATTGTTGTTGTTGTTGTAATTGTTGTTGCTGTAATCGTTGATGTTGTAATTGAAGTTGTTGATGTTTTTGTTGTTGTTGTTGTTGCTGATAATGTTGACGATAATAACTATTTTTAAATACCGATGATGATGATGATTGTGATGATGATGGTGATGATGATAATCCTAGATTATACAGCAATGGTGGTTGATGAGATCGTTTTCGTATCCAATCGGATGAAATTCCTATTGCTTGAGGACGTTGTTGTTGTTGTTGTTGCTGTGTTTGTTGAATTGCGGAATGCCATTCATTATTATTATTACTATGTTGTTGTTGTTGTTGTTTTGGTTTAATATGATTCATCCTTTGATTATTATTATAATGATATGTAGTTGGTATTGATGATTTTGTTGTCGATGTTGTTGTCATCAATGTCATGGTCGTTGACGTTTCCGGTCTTATTATTTGTGATGGATTTTGTTGTTGTTGTTGTTGTTGAAGATTAAGATAATGTGGATGATGTTGATGATGATGACGATGAAGATTATGATTCATTATCATCATCATTGTCGATGATGATCGTTTTGTTAATCTTTTATTATTATTATTATTTTGTGGAAATGATATCCTATTCACAGTTAATGTTTTATTTGTTGAAATAGATTCAACATTTTTAATACCTGTTGTTGATTGTTCATTTTTGTTATTAATAATTGATGATTTATAATTAAATTCATTATTATAAATAAGATTTTTTTGGCTTTCATTATCTGCCAATGATAATTTTATATTATTTACAATGGTCATTATTATTATTGTCATAATTATGAATCGTGTTAAAAATGATTGCGTTTGTTGTTGTTGTTGATGATGATAATTTGATGATAACGGTGATGATGGTAATGATGGCCGATGATGATTATCGTTTTGTTGCCGTTGATTTATGAATGATATTATATTCAATAATAAACGATAAAAAATATTCGTTAAATGAAAGAAAAACTTCATTTTGTTGCCGGTATTTTTGTTCTAATTATCATCGATAATTTTGTTAAGTTCTTTATTGATAAATAATTAAATTTTTCAATCAAAATTAGTTTGATCGATGGAATAATATGATGAAAAAAATGATGATAAAGATGATGACGGTGATGATAATGATGATGATTGACCATTTGTTTACATGGAAATTGATCGGAAAATTTATTAAACAGTTCGATTATGGTACCCATTCCATCCAGTAATTTATCCTCATTCGAACATTGAATTGGTGAATCGGTTTGAACGAATCGAATCAAAAATCGTCGTAATATTTGATCAATTTGATTGTCGAAAAAATAATCTTCATTGATCAGAAATGTTGTGCAAAGAATCTCAAACAATAATATTTGGTTCACATTAATTTTTTCAAGAAAATGTTCGCTAAAATTCTTGTCCAGATGTTCAATATACAATAGAACGGATGCTAATTCTTCCAGTTTGATTACAGATTGCTCTTCTTTATTTTTGGTTTGATTGCAGAAAATGCTTTTTACTTGTGTTAATAATGGATCGAAAAGCCAATAACGATGATCAAATTGAGAATAATTTTCATAGGTTTTCCTTATCACTTTGAAATCTAGATTATCAGCATCTGAATAAAATGACTGATCAAATAGACATTTCTGCAGTAATTCTTGCTTGATATGATTATTATTCATCACATTTATCATGAGAACAAAATTCATTATAAATCTTGAGAATTTTCGATCATTATCATTGAGATCACAATCAATGGAACGAATTGCTTCACCTGTAATAAGACAGGCTTGTGCAACGATATTGATTTCAATTAAATCAAAAATATTAGATGAGAATGTTCCATTAATATTGGCCGTAACTAGATTGATGTAATCGAACAGGTGGTCAAATGTTTCTTTCGAGAATTTCCGTAAGATATCAACATCGGCTATGCAAGCGATACGAAACAAACTTTGCAATAAACAAATAGCAGAATCATGGCGAAACAATGGAACACTATCGAATCCTTTCAGATAAATTGAACCATATGACGGTAGATTTGGTGAATCTCGAACACGTCCACAGATTTCTCGTTTTGCAGTGTTTGAATTGCGTCGACAAGAATCGATTAATTTTGTAAAAAATCGTTGATTATTGCCTAGTAATTTTTCTAATGTTATTTTGATAAATTGATTATCAAGTTTTAAATGTTTGATGATGAATTCAACCAGAACCAATATGCAAAGACTACAATCGAAATCAGGAACAATAGATTCATTATGAATGATAATAAACCATTTCATGGCGATATCATACAGGTCGAAACAATATTGATTAGCATAATCATCAGGACAATTCAATAATTCATGATACATTTTGATCAATAGCATTATACACGAAGCAAATTTGAAATCGAATGTTTTTATAGCCGAATCCAATGATGATGGCTCCGATGGTGTTAATCGTCGACAATAGCTCAATGTTTTCAATAAAAATGGACACATTTCAAAAAAATTTCGCTTTATCATTTTCATTAGGTCATGTTCTGGATTCTGTTCACAAAATGATAATAACTTGATCCATAACCTTAAAGCTTCAATGCTAACAATTGGTATAACTTTCTTGACATTATTAACATCTTCGACAATAAAATCTTCAGGAACTAAGAGAAAAAAGAAATTTATTGAATCGATAATGGCCATTCTATCCATTAGATCGAACAATTTCCGTAAAGTTCTGGACAGTTTATTTTCGACCGAGTTAATGCAACAACGAAATAATTTAAAAATCTTTACCGTGGCTCCACTAATCTCAGAAAGAGATCTTTGTCGAAGACGAGTCAAATTCGTACCGATAGCATTAATTAAATCAGAACAATTAATAATTTTATCTGAAGATTCAGGCGAGTGTCGCGCAAACCGTATCAATGTGTCGAAAATATCTTCTTGAAATGGTCCATCCATTGATTCGTTGGTCATATGATTATTCAGCAAATAGGCGAACCTTTCTAAGATAGATGTTCGATTCAATAGACAACCAATAATATCATAGATTAGATATTGTTGATCCGAAAACGATTCAATATCATCTTCATTGATCTCAAGATTCGTTGGTCTAAGATTCAAATCGATTTGATGTCCATCATTGAGAAAATCTTCAAAAATTATAAAACCACGATCAAGAAATATTTCGTCATAAATGGTATTGCATATTAATGCCTTAAGAGTTTGAATGGCGGATTTCCATACGGTATCTGCCGTTTCATCTAAACAGCTTCTGACGATTAAAACGAGCGGTGATTCTTTCAAAAGATATTCGACTAGATTCATGTTGAAACAAGAATCATAAAAACCTTGATAAGCTTTTGTAACAATTTTTTCGAATACTTTCAATCCGATTTGTTTTTGTGATGGAAAGGAACTTTGTAAGTAGATGAACAATTCGTCGATTGTGTAGCCCGGACGTTCGGGATTATCGCCATGGTGATGAAGACCTTGATGAATGGTATCAATTTCTTTTTCAGATTCAGCGGTTAGTAAAACGCCTTCAAAATTGAATCGAGCAACAAGGGAATCCAAGTTTTGCGATTTTTGATCATGTTCTTGGACATTCTGACCCGGATTAACATCGCCAATCCATTCGAGTTTATCATTTTCAATTACATCCATGTGTATATATTTACGAGCTTTAATTTCATCCTTTTTAATAGGGATTTTATCCAAAATGTCTTCGTCATTTTTGCTCACTTTTTCTTGATTGTTTGTTATTGTTTCGACAATCGATTCCCTAGTTTTTTGTAAACTTGAACGATATGAAAATTTTTTACTTTTCAAGAATTCTACAGTTTTCGGGCTCAATTTTTTCATTATTTCATCCCGAAGTTTTTCAATATCATCTGGACTCATATTATCCAAAATTTTTTGATTTTCTCGTCTAATTTCCGAAATATCTTTTCGCCAATCTTTAGAACCAAGACCAATCCCAGTGACTATCGAATTATGACCAATCGAATTCCCATCTTTATTCTCATCGATTACATTATCTATCCGTTTCAAACATTTTTGAGCATATAAACTCAAACTACGGGATTTCGTGGATGAATCAACAAATGAATCATTCCCAAAAAACAAACAAGGAGCCTCAGGAAATCCGCCAGTGTTGGTCTCATCATCAACTTCTTTATCAACAAAAGTTGAATCATAGTTTCTTTCGATAATTTTAAATTCTAGATCAACAATATCATGATTATTTTTCTGGTTTTTAATCTCTTCTTCATGATGACCGACCGATTTTGTTTCGATCTTCGGGTTCTGAGCTAGGAATTCATTCTGCTGGCGAAGAAGATCATCTTCATCTTCACAAGCGGTTGGTCGTTTGGTAAACATTGTTTATTTTGATTAATTAAAACTTTTACGAGTTCAAATTTGACGATGACAAATCGTCATGCCTTGACCGTTCATGAATAAAGTGATAATGAGTTAAGAATATTTTATATTTTATTTTTCATATTGTTTGAATAAACAATGAATTATATTAAACAAAAAAACAAAAATCTAAATTTTGGATTTCTTCTTTTTCAATCTTTTCACCAAAGTTTTCTGTCGTTTTAATCGACGTCCATTCATCCAGGCTGGATATTGTCCAAATTTGTTGAGCAAAGTTTTCCTATCACGTTCATTTTGATCGGTTTCCATCGAAATGTAATCGGTATTCTTCTCTTGTTTTTCGGCCACATCTATTTGTGATATTTTTGCAATAGTTGCTTTCATTTCTTCTTGCGCTTGTTTTTCATTTTGCTCGGATTTCTGTACCATTTCAACCAAACGTTTCAATTCTTTTTGTCCATATCGAACACGTTTAATTGCACGCATTTTTCGTTTCTGCTTGCTACGAATACTTTTGGCCATTTTCGATACACAAAAAAATTGAAAAAGAGATAATACGAGAATGGAATTTCAATAAGATGGCAATGTAATTTAAAAAAATGAAAATGAAACAAACAAAAACACGTGGAAATCACTTGTTCATAAAGGACGTTAATTCAGAATAATTTACAATTTTATTATGAATTTGATGATATAAATTATTTTGAATCAATCTCAATAAAGAAACAAACAATAAAAAACTTTATTTGGCTTAACTAGAGAAATCGTAATACTGACCAGCTAAAAACAATCAATAGTGGAAGATCAAATATTTTAAAAAGTTTAGGGAAATGAATTCAAAACAATACAATACAATACTTAAGATTTGAAGTAAATAAACACACAAATACTTATAAATTATGCAAATTATTAAAAAAGCAAATCTTCATCGTGTTCATCTTCAAGGATATTGGTCGGTTCCTTAAATTGATTGCCCATTTTTTCTTTCAATAAACGAACATCAGCTTCACGAGCTGCTCGAACTTTCTTCTTTTTTTCTTGTACCTTTTTCAAACGATAAAATTCTTCTCGTTCCATTTCATCCAATTCGGAAATGATATAATTTATTGTTCGTTCGATACGTGGTATAACAACATATTCCAATGCATTAACACGTCGATTTGTTATCTTGATTACTTCGTCCAATGTGATAAAACTTGTTTGCAATGATGCCAATTCGACCAATAGTTTTATTGCGTTAGCATAGTTTTTCTTGATCTTGGTCAATTGTTGCCCGCCACGAGCCAATCCAGCAAATTCATTTGCATCGCTACTATTCTGAAAGGTCTCGAAAATTGGTAGATTCACTCCGGCAACGTTTTCTTTTTTGCATCGAACTTTGAATTGTGCATTTGTCACATTTTGCAATATTATGTGATTAAAATCACTGCCAACGGTGAATTTAGCTTCGGCTAAACTGAAGGATGCTTCACGCATTACATTACCCATCAGATTTTTTGTTTCGATAATCTTTTTTAATATACTTCGGAATCGAATCTGTAATGCATCAGCTTTTTTCTTCAGTAAAGAATGGCCTTTTTGTGCTCCCTTCAAACGTGATTTCATCGTTGTGAGTGCCATTCGTGATGGAAAAATATTTATGCGATCTTTGGAACTCATTTTTGTACTTTTACTTTCGAAGATTAAAGAATTTGTCAACTCCAACAGACGAAATCAAAACAACAAAATTGAGTTTTTTATTGGCCTAGGTCATCTATTTCTACCAAAACAATCCTATTTGTTCAAATAGATAATTATTAAATTGTTCCGATATTATTCGATTTAAATTCGTTTATTAAATATTGATTGGGTAGAACTCATTCGGTTGACGATACAATAAATAAAGGTTGTCATGACACCTAGTCGTTTGTTATTCGATTGTCATTGAAACAAAGAAACTTAAGAACAACTAATTCTCAATAGATAAAAATTATCAATATTGATAGTCAATTTAATAATCAAAATATCATTAACATTTTTACTAGCCATGATAATCCATTGGCTACGAAGTGGTAAACATGCGTTTTTTACAATCATCCAATCTTCAATCATATTGACGTTGTTTTTGTTAATAATTACACCCAGATTTGGGCGTTCAACATTGAGCCGATCTGATCGTCGGCCATCCAAAACGCATCAGGTAATATTGTTTTTCTCAAAAAAAACAACATTAAACTGAATTAAATATGCTTAATTTTTCGAAAGCCAATTGAACCAAATCCGCCAGTACTGGAGACCGTATATGAACGATCATTGGTTGTTTCAAGTGTAAAACCAAAAGATATCTTACGTGAACATCGATCGTATAGTCTGAATGGACAACAAACCAAAAATTTCAACGGAACCGTTTTGGCTTATGTGACGCCTGTATGTATTGTTTTTTGTTGTTGTTCATTCTTATGAGAAATCTTTTAAAAAATTAATAGTGGAATTCACATGGTTACGATATTGCGAAATTGTTTGCGCGAAAATTCACGCACATTTCACCTGTATGGCTTCAAGCCAGATTAAATAAGGAGGAAAATGATATTATTGTCGAGGGTAAACACGACATCGATTATGGGTGGATGCAAGAATTACGTACTGAAAATGATCGGATCAAAATTGTACCCCGTGTTCTTTTTGAACGTATGACCCATTCACAGTATCTACAATTGATCACCGATTCTTCATTAGCACGACAGATCGGTCGACATCTAGCTGATCTGGCACGAAAATATGAATTTGACGGTTATGTAGTAGAGATATGGCGTGCATATGCCGGTCAACATCGATTGGATCTTGCAAGAATGTTTGAATGGATTACCGACGAACTGTCACAGTCAAATCTTGAGCTTCATATTGCCGTCCCACCTCCCATTCATTATGGGGATTCTCTTAGCACATTCCAAAAAGATGACATTGAACGTTTAGCACCATATATTCAAGGATTTTCTGTTATGACATATGATTATTCCGATCCATCCAGACCGGGTCCTAATAGTCCATTACACTGGATACAAAAGTGTATTAGACTATTAGCACCGAAAGATACAAGTCCAGTGCGGAAAAAAATCTTAGTCGGATTAAATTTTTATGGTAACGACTATTCAATTACCGGTGGAGGGCCGATTCTTGGTACACGCTACATAGAAATTCTGGAAAAACATAGACCAAAAATTCTATGGGATGAGTCATCGGCTGAACATTATTTCGAATACAAGTAAGTTTTTATTGAATAAATACCCTTTTTCTTAATAATTCAAAACGTATAACACGTAGAGAATCTTCTGGTCGTAATCGTGTATTCTATCCGACATTATATTCCATACGAAAACGTATCGAATTGGCTATAAAAATGGGCACTGGATTATCCATATGGGAAATCGGTCAAGGATTAGATTATTTTTATGATATTCTTTGAAAATAATCTAATAAAATGCTTAAAAATAAATATTAAAAAAACATAAATGAAAAATATTTTATTTTAATAGAACGAAGCGCTGAAATTTTCAATTATAATAATTAGTAGCAATATTTTGAAATATATAGAGAATGTTTTTAATAAGTATAGGGAAAATAATTATTGTTTGGAACAATTTTGTGTAATTGTGTTTCTGTGTGTGTGTGCATGTTACATTCAATTTTCGTACGATTCGTAACTATTCAATCGATAGATTGTATGATCCAGACAAAAAAATCTTTTTATGTATGGGTAGGATGTTCAAGTACGTTTATAAGAAAGATATTGAAGCATAAATATACAAACCCAAAATCTTCAACACCAACAAAATTCGAAACAATAATTTAGATCGACTTATTTGTGCTCCTGGTCTATCTCTGGTTAGAATCGATGACTTAAGAACAACGTTTATGTTTTGCGATAATTTCATTGATTCGAATCGTGATGGTGGAAAAATGGCTTCTGAAATATCTATGAAATACAATTTCTCAATTTTACCACACCAAATACAGAATGTGTAATTAAATGTGTGTTGAACGAGTTCTTGATTAGAATGAAAAAATTTAAATTAACTGTCATAATTCAATAAAAAGAAACGGGTGTAAAAATTAAGAAAAAACATGCATGTTTTTTTTGTCAAAGCGGGATTTTTTAGTGATAATATAACAAACAAATCAATGGAATTATTGTCAAACATGATGAATAATTTATGAAAATTTTAAAACACAAGATGAATTTTTTTTGTATCGAATAAGAAGTGGACGTAAAAAATTGACTAAATGCACCTACTGAAAATTATTAAAATGTAATGTGTCGGTGTATTTATGTTCTGGACGATTGATTGAAAGAAAAAAATTCGGACACAAAAATTTGAAAGATATGAGAAAGCCAATAATTTTGTATGAAATTGATTGCAGAATCAGATATTATTATCATCGTTGATAAAATGTAAATTAAAAGGATATAAGTGAACGATTGAAAATTCATCAAATCAGATGAAATAGATGATTATATGATACGAAGGGAGAATTGTTTTTCATCATTGATGGAAGATTTATCCAAAAATTTAAATTAAGCAGAATTCATGCTTTACTTTCTGGCCCCTTTCGAAAATAATATTCGATTCATTGTTCATTGGGTACGGACGGTGGTTGTAGACTGATGATGTTTGATGCCTGATTAGATGAGAGCGAAAATTAAAACGATTGTATGTATGCATTCGTGGATTTGATGAGATTCGTTTGCAAGTAAAATATAGCTGCTTCGTTTTCAACATATGTAATGGCTATTAATGGCTAGGTGTGTTTGCAACAACAAATGTAATCATAAAGTGAAGATATGCTAGTGAATACGACGATTGGTCATGATGATTAAGACAAAATTAATATTTGTGGCTTTTTCGGATTTTACTGCTGGTTAAGTATTCAACAATTATCAGTATTTACTGAAAGTTGTTCAAGCGAAATACATGACATTGAATGAATTTGGATGTAATGCTATTGATCGTGACATTGCAGCTGTTGTACGTTCATCCAAATTCGTTCCAGGATAATGACTGGTACCTTCACCACTACAGATAAAAGATAAATTGATTAATAGAGTAATTGTTTTCATTCTGACATGAATACATACGTGGGATGTGGTTCATTTTCCGAAAATGAAGTCGAAGTATTAGATTCGATTTCGGCTAAACTCAATCTTCAGGTGAGAATACGAATAAAAAATTAGTTACTCATCCCTAATCAAATTACTACCAACCTTTCTGATTCTTTTAAATCGACCAGATGATAACGAGCACGGAATGCAACTAGATGAGCATAATAAGCCGGAGCTGGAATCGATACCGAACGAGTACATCGCACATATGTATGGCAAAGTTGATAGGTCAGCACTTGAATTTCATCTAAAAAATATCAATATATATAGAATTCATATAATACTGGACAATGTGGAATAGACAACTAACCCGCTGAGAAATCATTATCATCCCATAATACATGATAATGTGAAGGGCGACTTGTCCCTTGTATACCAGCATGCGAACATAAATAGAAATCAAATTCTGTAGGATGTGTAATTCCAACATCCACGGTGGTACCGGCCGGAATGTTGCCGCTTTTGCCGATTTGTTCTTTTGGGTTGGCGCAAAATAGCCGGGTATGGTGACGTTTTTGTGTAACAATGAACGTAATGCCAGGACGATAATCGTCTTCAAGTTGAACACATGCTTTACGGATGGCAATCAATTCATGGGTTAATACTTGCTGAAATTGGCCTTCGCTTACACCATCACGATACATTATTATACGATACGGTTTAAATCTTGTAGATCGATAGAATTGTACCAGCAATTCGCGCACCATTGTGCTGAGATCTTGAATGACCTCCTGGCGATGCTGTTGAACGCGGACAGTTGCTGCATAACGACTGGGATGGCCATCCATTGAACCGACAACAGCTGCAATGGATGGTTTTTTAGTATCGCCTGCTGGTGGATGAGTTACATCTGCACCGAGGAATATCACAGGCTCGTTGAACACCTTCGGTCTATTGAATATGAACAAGATTAAACATTATAAAACAAACAGATAAAGTTCATTTACCTCATAGAGGGCACAAGGATATTGTTGACACCACCCAATTTGACATTAATCTTCAAGCATAAATTCGATAATGTTTGTGGAGATGTTTTGACAACATTTCTTGTTTGCACACATTGGGTAGCGATGCCTAATACAGTATCTCCAACACGTTTAACTTCCGCATAGACGGGTGTTTTGCCCGGTAACACGCATACGACCAATTGTAGGCCAACATATGTTTGTCTCAGATAACGAAACATAGGTTCCACTTGATCAGCACCGGTAGCATATTTGCAGAAACATGGTTGTCCAATGATGGGCATGCCAGCATCATTGGAAATTTTCTGCAAACTTTGAGTGAATGAACGCAATGCATCTTCACGACACAAACGTTGCGGTGAGAAACAAGCAATAGCCCATGTTCGGATTTCGACACCCGTGTGAAATTGTTTGTTACGCATATCCCATACACCTAAAACTGGAAAAGCTTGTTGTCTTGTACGCCCACCATATTGAATTTTCGGTGGGGGCAGTACTCGTCCTTTTACTTCCATCATCATATTCGATATGCTTAAACCGAATTCACGTACATATGGATCATTATTAAAATCTGCTTTCTTTACGAGATTATTTATCTCTCGTTCACGATCTGGTGCAGAACGAGCCGTAGCTTTGATCATCGTTGATGTTTGCATATCTGTCAATTTTCTGATACATCGTTGACCAGATACAATATTACACACTTCAATTGGAAGATAGGTATGTTTGTGCTCTTGACCGACTTGAAGACAAGGCAAATTTGGATATCTGAGATCGAGAAATATAGGGTTTGAAAAAATTCAAAGCAAATAAACAAAGAAAGCTTACCTTAATTTCATTTTATATTTGTCCAGAAAATATTTGGCCACAGTACATTCGATGGTTTGACCATTTTCAAGTTGCAATGGAAAAGATTGTAGCTGTGCCGGACGTCGGGTTACATTGCATACACGATATTTTCGTCGCATAGTACCACAATGTGTGATTTCAATTTTAAGACCTTTGATTTCTTTGGTGAATTTAACCCGCATAGAATCAGACAATGCTTTACGGATATGATCATCACGATAATCCAATACTTCCATTAAGAAATCGACTACTGGCTGGGCTTTATAAAATGCAGTCGCTGAAACATCAATATTCAATGACATTTTCCATTGTGATGGACGGACCGATTGATGAAAACCGAACCAAACTTCACGACCACCACCCAAAGGATGAAAATAACCATCGGGTGTTGAGAAAAAGGAACGTCCGACCGGTGTATATGTCATAGATGGTAAATGACGCATGACAACATCCAATGCTTGTATTGAATCCTGTGGCATCGTACGAGAATTGCCTTTAAGTGCTTCTTCAAGCAAATCAAGATTAACTTTGGACACGTATTTGATTGCGACACGAAAAACTCGATCCTTTCCTTCACCAGGTAGTGTTACTTCCAGTTCGACTTTGTCACGGCCTATAGGCAAATCATCACGTGTGTAGATATTTTTTCGACCATCGAAAACGGGTTTTATGTTTCCAAATATTTTGTTGTATGCTTGGACCATCAATTCGATAATTTCTCTGTTAATTTTTCTTGGACATTTTTCTGGCGTGATGGTCACATCATAATGATGAAGAAAACCACGTGGCATAGTGATCTGGAAATGATTGGCTCGCAGTTGAATAGGATGTCCGAAATGGCCATAATCTGGTCGCCGAGGTGATATAAACTTTGGTCCAGTATAACCTGGATCACCTACCGCACCACTACCAGCACTACCATTTCCGGAACCACCGTTTCCTCCACCACTTTGCAGACCACTTGTCGATGGAACAACCGAACTTCCTGATGCAACACTACCAATCGGACCTGTTGTAGCACCTCCACCATTACCACCGGTACCAGCTGACCCAACGACTAATGATCCGGTGAATTGGCCATGTTGACCGATTGTTGGTGCCTGCAATTGTGGTAATTGTGGAGCCTTCCCTCTAGAAGCTAAACAAGGAAAATATGAGAAAAAACATGTAAAAACGACAAAAAAAGTTGTTAATTGGGTATATAGAAAAAAAAATTTGGATTTCTGTCCAAAATTTTGAAGAATATAGTTTGCTTACGTTGTGTTCCCATTGGAAACATGTTATTCACAATTGTCTGTTTTTGGTGCTGCTGAATTTGGCTTGATAATAATGGCGGCGAGGATGTTGATGTTGACGATGATGACGAGCTCGAGCCAATTGGTGGCGGCAGTGTCTGTGATGGTCCTCCGGTGGCGACAGCAGCAATCGATGGCGACAATCCGGTTATAGCAGCAGCGGCACAAGCAGCCGATGGTAAAGATGTTGAAAAAATATCGTCAAAGACGACTGCACTCGTCGATAAACCGTTTAAATGTGCGAAAGCCGTGTTGAATGATTTTTGTTGAAACGTACGGATTTAATCCGGAATTTAAAAAGTTGATACAAGTATTTGCGAACAAAAACAAAAATGTTTTTTTCAAGAAACAAGTATAACAAGCACTGGTGAATTATACAAAGGATACTATTGATGTGTATCAGATGAGTTGATTGTTTGACAATTAATAGTGATAAAAGGGAATGAGAATCGAAATTCAATTTAAATATATGTAAATCTAAATATAATAAAGACATGTAAAGAAAAGAGAATATTCTAGGTGTTTGTAAGTTGTGTGGATTAGATTATTGTCGTAATATTTGGTTATGTTAAAATTGAAGAATTCAATGAACGATTGAAAAAAAAGAAATAGAACATCTATTTTTGTGATTCGCAGCAAAAGATTGGTGTGAAGGTTCGATCTTGACTTAGAACGATTGATTGATTCAAAGATAAAAGTTATTAATGTGCGAGGGGGAAGACCAGGACAGACAAAAAAAAATTCAATCAATAAAAAGTGGAAACTAGACGAGGTAAAACTTGGATAATATAAATTCGTAAATTGTCTATCTTTGGCAATTCATTCTATTAGTTCGCAATAATCTATTTGACCATCGATTAGACATTAATTTTTGATTGTTGTAATCTTGTTTAGTAAGTTGATTTGTGAATGTAATATTATTGACTAAATGTATTCGTATTTTTGGCTAAGGAACAAAAGAAAATGGACAAAAACAATAATTGATTCGGTGTCAGATTTGTGTAAGAGTTTTGATGATTTGGCGATTTAAATCTATTTGAAATTTTGACAATCAGATTCTTCGATTTGCTAATATACACACCCAACAAATTGACTAAAACACACAAGCACACACACATACACAGACACCACAATATTGTTGAGTTATGATTTGAACGTGGGAATAATTAAAATGATAAGGATGATTCTATTCCTATAAAAATTAATGTAAAGGTATAAACAATCGAAAGATGTCATTTATTATAAACTGCATACCTTTAACACAATAATTTTATTCATATGGAACACTAAAATAAATGGTCAGAATAGTGTAAATAATTGTTATAAAAAAAATTATCAAATTCAACGGTAACGATGAAGGTTGAGAGGATTTTGATGGCGTTGATGATGATGAGGATGATAATGATGCTGGTAGTAATAATATTCAATTACCAATATCGTTGGGCAGGTCGATGGGTGTGTATTTTCGAAATAAAAGTTGACGTAATGATGATGATGATTCAACAGGGCCAAGAAAATTAAATTTTTTTCGAATTGATTATTTTTTTATTTTGTTCTAAGTTGATATTTGGCCCGATGAAACAAACAAACAAAACAAAACAAAAAAACAATTGATGACACAACGACAACACCAGTCAGCCATACACAAACCACACTCGAATCCACTCAAACTTACAACCAGGAATTATTGTTCCTGTACACAACATTCACTCATACAAACAGCATTGTCGGATGGATTGATCTGGCTGTGTTGTTACTGTATAGTTTTCTTTTTTGGTAGCCCATAGTGATATGTATAGAAAGTTCGAGCTGGAGCATATACAATCAACGCACTTCTCGATTGGTGGTTCGTTCATTTCAATTTCGTTCGTTGTTCGATGATGAGCTCAAGTTTTAGAAGAAAAAAGTCAATTTTCTCACCAATAAAAGGCGGTGGCGCCTCTTTCCAAATGAAAATTCGCAAATATGACGCCTCGTTTTTTTTTCAATATTCGCAATTGTTGTGAATGGAGCTCACACAGATGCAACAACAACGACAAGAAAAATTGGAAAAAAACGAGCGAAAAAAGTTTTAACGGCAAAACTAAACAGCATACAATAGTTATGATAGCAACTGAGAGCTATCGTTATGTATGCTTCTACTTCTATCAATCGAATAATGTTTGGCAGCATATATAGTGAGAGTAAGTGGTAATAATCAATGTTTAATTGGTTGGTTACATTCTCGAATGAGTAAATCTAAATGGTCGCCATTTTTTTCAGCTTTATAATGTGCTACTGCTATGAATTGTTTTTTTTTCGAAATGAACATGCGTATTTTTTCTCATTCAAAATTGTCAGTATTTTATTTGCTTCCATTTTACCTACACATACAAAATATCAGAGTTTGATTAAAAAAAATTCAAATATTCCAACCAAGACAATACCCCTTGTCTTGAAATATAGATTTGGTACTTTCGTTCTTTTTTTTTGAATTGAGGGCACAAGGTAATGGATATGTCAATCTCAAACAATCATGAATCTCAAGATTTTGTTGGCCAAGGATATCGTTCCATTAAAAATTATTGAAAATCAAGGCTAAAATCTAACCTGTGAAAAAAATTGAAATCAACTGCATGTATAGGACATACTAGCTTAACTAAAACACAACAGAGTTCCGTAATTGTGTTTTTTTTTTTTTTTTTTTTTTTTTTTTTTTTTTTTTTTTTTTTTAGGAGCTTAACTCCAAAATTTTATTAATATTTTGAAAAAAAAGAAAAAAAAAGTATAAGATAATGAAAGAAAAGAAAAAAGAAAAATTTGTAACAATTTAGTTTTAATGTAAAAATATGTGGAAAAATAAATTTTGTATAACGACTTTTGAGTATTGAAATTATGTTCTCATATTATAGATGAGTTTAAGTTTATTAATTTTTTGTGTATATCCATTGCGAATTGTTCGAATTTGTTTTCTCGTAATAAATTTACCATTAAATTTTCAATATTATCAATATTTACAGTATTGTATGAATCTAAAATGTCTGTAAAGATTGGACAAGACAATAAATGATTATAATTTTGGTCTGCCTCACAACTCGAGCAGCGCGATGTCGATCCAATATTGAATTTTTTAAAGAGATGGTCGCGTGTAGGGCCATGGCCTGTGGTCAAGCTCGTAATTGCTTGGTTGATGGATAATAATTGGAAATTTTTATTTTCGTTGAGTATGATCACTAACGGTTTAGTACAGTTTTGTTTGATGACATTCAATATTTGATTAGATTCGTTTTTTATCAAAATTGAAAAACTTTTCTTATCGTAGAAGTTGTGACTGGTTTTGATGTTATCGGAAAAAATGTTGGGAAATTCTGATGTAGATTTGTAATTGATACACAACGTCAGTGAATATTGATTTAGTAATTGATACAATTTGATTGTATTTGTTGAAACAAACGTTTCTGATGTTGTGAGGTAAGTTTTTTTTGGGCATCTTAAAAAGATGGAAGTATTTGGTTGCAAATTGTTCAATACCGTTAGTTTTTTGATTGATTTTTTTGTCGTATTGATAATTGCTTCTTCGATACCGGTGTGTGAATAATATTTGGTGTGTAGACAATTTGTCGTAGTATCATTATTAGAGGTAAAATTGGCTACGCAATAAATGAATTGTTTTTCGTGTTTATAATTAATATCAATAATTATTCTGGTGTTCTTCGGTTTGTTTTTTGTTGGGATGATTCTATTATTCAAATAATTGATGATTGATCGATGATGTTTTTTTGGGTATAAATTATTGATTTTTTGTTTACATTTTATGATTTCGATGATTGGGATTGTATTGGTCAATATATTTATACAGTTTATAGGTGTTGATCGATATGCATTGATGGTGTTTCTAAGCATCGCGTTGTCAAGTGTTGTAAGCATTCTTTTCGATCGATTATTTATTTTGTTGAACCATAGTTCAGCTGCGTATAACAAACTTGGCTTGACAAAGCAGTTGTATAAGGTGATGCGTTTTTTGCTGCTCAGACCGAATTTTGCTGATACATAATTTTTAAGAATATTCATATATTTGTATGCATCTGATATTTTTTTGTGCACGTGTTCATCAAATCTAAGATTATGTGAAAAGATAATGCCAAGAATTTTTGTTGATTCGACACTATTAATTATTGTGGTTGTTGGTGGAATGGTTTTTCTTTTTGATATGAACATCACGTTCGTTTTATCTTTGTTGACTGGTATATTATTGTTTTGGGCCCAATCAAAAATAATTTGAACAGTATTATTGATCAGATCGATTAGTTTTAGACGATCGGTGGCGGAAATGACTAGGGTGAGATCGTCTGCATAGGCTGTAGTGTTGATGTTTGATTCAGATAGGATATTTAGAAGATTATCCAATGCAATGTTCCACAAGAGTGGTGATAAAACACCACCTTGAGGACATCCTCGTCCCGTCGGATGATGATTACACATTGTGTGATTTGTCTTGACAATGATTTTCCTATTGTTTAAGTAATGTGAGATAATTGAATAGATATATGTTGGACAGTTCAAATTGTCTAAAGAATTCATTATTAATCGGTGGGATGCATTATCGAAGGCACCTTTAAAATCAACAACGATGATGGCCTTGAATTTATTTTTTTGTTGTTCAATATCGTTTATAATTTTAAGTAGTGCATCTTTAGTCGATTTGCCAGCCCGGAAACCAAATTGGTTAGGATTGAGGAGATTATTGCTATCTAAATGGAAAAGCAGAATATTATTAATTATTTTTTCAAAAATTTTTGAGATATGAGATGTGAGTGAGACTGGACGGTAAGAATTGGCAACCAAATAATCTAGTTTGTTTGGTTTTGGGATGATACATGTTTGTGACACCTTCCAAAGATTTGGGAAGTAACCATATGTGCAGCATTTTTCAAAGATTTGATGTAATAGCCTGGACATAGATGATGGTAAATTTTTAAGCATATTGTTGGTAATATTGTCCGGGCCTGGTGCCTTTCTACTGTTAGATTGATGAATTAATGAAAAGGTTTTATGTTTTGGTAGAACTATTGGTATTGGCTGTATTGTTTGAGGTTGGATGGCCAATGATTCATTCGATGGGAACATTTGTTCGATGATAGATTTTAGATTATTTGAGCTAAGCTGGTTATTTAGGATTGGTGCATTGAACATTTTATCCTTGAGCTTATTTTTAATGAATTTAAAAGCATTTCCCCACGGTGTTTCTGTTGATTGGCCATTGTCATTGATGAAATCACACCAGTCTTGTTTGGTTTGATGTTTTACCAGATTTTGTAATTTATCTTTAAGATGTATATATTTATTACGATACATTTCCTTCAATAGTGGGTGTTTTGCTTTGTTCAATTTATTTTTGATTCTTTTTGTTGCTGAATATAACGGACGGATGTTTGAGTTGTGATATACATTGTATTTACGTGGTTCAGGTGAAACTTTAAGTGTTGCGAAGCTTTTATAGGATGCAGAGGTGATTATATTGGCAAATATTTGGGTACATAAATCGATGTCTGTTTGATTTTTGATTTCGTTGATACGGGAATTTAGGTGGTTGATCTCGTCATTATTAAAATTGTTTTGAAATGATATCCAGTCGGCATGTTTTTCGCAAAAGAGCCATGTTGAGGATTGTTTTGATAAGATGGGCTTTTCTGTGTTTAAGGTGTATAGTTGGGGGGTGTGATCGCTAAAAATGTTGTTCAGTTGTTCGTAATTTTTAATTAATGGAAAAGCAGGAGTGTTGGCCAAGGTGAGATCTATAAAACTATTTCTTCCGTCGTTGTGTTTATAAGATGGATTTTTTGTCTTGAACACTTGTAGTTCATATTGTTGGATCATATTTAATATTTGATTGCCTCTACAGGTGTCCTTTTTGCTGTTCCATAAAGTGTGGCTACTGTTTAAGTCGCCGCTAATGATAGTAGCATTGAGAGAATTGTTGTCAAGAAATTTGGAGATTATTTTTAAGTGGTTAGAAATGGATGTATTTGATGGGAGATATATTGATAGTAGAAAGAATTCACAATTTGAGGTGGTAAATTTGGCGGCACATATATCGGTCGATGATAGTTGGATTTGTTGGTGTTTGATGATTTTGTTAAAGATGATGAGAATTGCACGAGGATTTGGGGTGTCTGGTGTAATGATGGTGGTTTTTGAAAACATATTTCGGAAGTTCTTTGGTGGTTCGGAGATTACTGCCAAATCACAAGATTGATTTGATGCTATGTTTATAAGTTCTTTTGTGGCTTTTGAGCTACGGTTTAGGTTAAGTTGTATGATTTTTAGTTGTTGGTTGAATTGAGACGAGATGAAGTATCCACCTGTGGTGGATTAGTGTTTATACTTTGTGTTTTTGGATTGAATTTTACGATTTTGTTTTCGTCGTAGCTTGTTGATTCTTTTATTTGTTTTAGTTTAGAATTATAAATAGGGCATTCAGTTGATTGGCACGGATGGTTTTTGTCGGTTGTTGAATTGTTTTCGGTACAGTTGAAGCAGATTGTTGTTTTACATGATTTAATATGAATTTGAAATTCTGATAAAGAGTTGTCGGTTTGAATCGTCGAGAAACATTTTCCACAATTTTTGCAGTTTTTTTTATCTTTTAGTGGACATTCTTTTGTTCTATGGCGAAAGCTTAGGCATCTGTTACATGCACCAATAAGGAAAGTTTCTTCTACTATACTAGCGGTCCAGCCGTGTGTTAAAGTTTGATCATGTATTTTATTATACAAATGTGGTGACACACAAAGAACAGCGTTGTAAAAAAATTTCCGTTTTATTGTATAAAGAATTTTAATATTTTCGGCTTTCAAGTCGAGATTGTCATTTTGTACGATAAGCGTTTGAATTAGATCAGATTCCAAAATTGAATAATCTATGTTTTTGATAATGATTGTTGGGCATTTGGGTTGCGGTTCATACGCTTCGATATGGTTATATATTTTTGTTTCAAGTTGAATTTCATTTAGGAATTTGTTTTTGTTTGTGACGTCACGGAATTTAAAGGCAACGTTGGTTTTGTTGGTTTGTACGTTTACGCATTTAAATTTTGTAGGATTTATTGTATTGCAGATCAGTTCTTTAACTTGACTAGGATTTATATTTGAATTTTGTTTAGGTTTTACTAGAATGGTGATGAGATTTTGGTTTGTTGGTTTCGAAGATAATGCATCTTTGTATGTTTTTACGTTTGTAGATTTGATATTTTCATCTAGTTTCGTGACAATGTTGTTCATCATTAATTGGTTTTGGTTTTCCAGGAAGGCCACTTGATCTTGGAGATTTTTAATAAGGGTTTCGGCGCCAATTCGATATTGTTCTGCTGCATCAACTAGTTCTGCTGCCGGTCCTGGAAGATTTGCAGTGGTGGAGTTTTTCATAAGCAATAGTTTCATTTCAGCAATCTTTCCCTTCATAATGTCGTTTTCCTCGTCAGAATTGGGTGGTTTAATTGTGGAAATTAAAATTTATAACAATTTCGATCAGAATAATAATTCAATTAATTCGAATTTAAATTTTCATTTAAAAGAACATTCCTTTCATTAATTTTAACATTATTTGGTTGAAGTTAATAAATATGAAAGTAACAACAACTACTATTCTATCTTTTTCATCGATCATATTGTTGATAACATTATTATTCAACAATATTGTGCACCATATTTACGACCATGATAAAGGTAAGTATTTTTTCAGGCTAAAATCCTTTTTTTTTAATTGAATTTTTTCTTAACTCTCTTGCCCCTTACAAAGCGATGGACATGTTCTGCATGACTGAAACCTGTGATAATTATAGTGAAAATGTACTGAAATTAATAAATAATTCAGTTGATCCATGTGACAACTTTCATCAATATGCATGTGGAACAATGATTCGGAATGTTTCCGATAGAGGTTATATTACTGATTTGATTGAGAAAGTTCGTGATGAGGTCGAATATATACTTAAAAAAGGATGGGATCAAAAGAAAAACAAGACGAATAGAAAAATTGTTAAATCTAGGTCTCTAGCTACAGATTTGACTATTCGAATCTTTCAACAATGCTTACATATAACAGATAAATCAAAGCCAATTGATATTTTAGAAGCAATCAATAAACTATTCAACGGTCTACCGATTTCAACAAATTCATCATGGCCATTGGAATCGAATAAGAACTCCATAAATATAAATTGGCTAGATTTTTATGCACACTATTCAAATGCATTTGGTTATGAGCCAATATTCAGAGTTGGGTATTATTTGATGAATAACCTTTATATTCAGGTGTGTTTTTATTATTATATACATTAATATCAATTCACTGTTTTTCACATTTCATAACGAAAACGTCTTACTTTAACAGATTGATTTTTGCTTTATTGAGGCCGAAAAATTTGATTGTCAAGTTTTGTTAAAATTTATGATGCTAAACAAAACAAACGAAAAGAGTAAAGAATACGAAAAAATTTGCAATGAAGTGATCGATTTTATTGACAAGGTAGCTAATTTTGAGCAAAAAATTGGATCTGACAAAAATTTGTATGATCTGAAAACTATTGAATCGTATACTGGGTTGAATTGGGAAAGTTTTTTTCAAATAACACTTAACTATGGAAAATCATTTAGGAAAGAGAAAAACCCTTCGATTATCTATGATAATAAACTTATTATTGTTGACGATGCGCTTCTTGATACTCTCAAAGTCATTGAAAACACTCCCAAACATATTGTTTTTAATTATTTTTGGCTGAAAACAATAATATATTTTATTAGCAATATAATGTCGATTCCAGTTTTCGGATTTTGTCCTGATAGTTTCTTATCTGATCAATTTCCATTAAGCTTTGCAATCGCACGCTTATACGTTGATTATTCATTAAAACCAGGATCGAAATTGAAAGCTATTCATATGGTAAACCAATTAAAACAATCGGCGATTGAATCGATAGAAAAGAATACATTATTTGATGATGAGACACGCGAAAAAGCTATTGAAAAACTTCGGAGCATAATTGATTTTGTCGGTTTGCCTGAAAAGTTTATGATTGATGAACAACTTGATGAATTTTATGGACTTCAAAGTTCGATTGATCCGATGATTGGAGATAATTATTATGAATCATATGCTAAACTGTTAAGACACTATAAACATATAATGTTTGGAAAGATGGGAAATGATTCTATCAGTCTTCAAGGGTAAGAAAAAATAAGCAAATGATTTTGGATTAATAAAAAATCATTTCTTTTTTTAGAATTAATTCCTTTTCACCATTAATATTTAATGGTTATTATAGCATGTTGGCTAATAGTATCGGTAAGACTTTATTCATTTTAGAACTGATAAAATTTAGAAAATTTTTCTCAACATCTCTAGAAATCAAACCAATCTTATTAAGATTGCCATTATTTGATACTGAACTACCGTTTTATGTCAATTACGCTAAATTAGGTTATATAATTGGCCATGAAATTTTTCATTGTGTTGATAAAACTGGTATTAAATATGATAAGAGTGGAGCTTTGCGAGAATGGACCACAGACAAATTTGAAAAAAAATATGATGATAAAACACAATGTTTTATTGAACAATATAGAAATTACACTGAACATTACTATGGTCTTTCGCAAGATAATTCTACTGTAGGTGAAGATGTCGCTGATAATGGCGGTTTACGTGTAGCATATATGGCATATCAACATGAAATGAAACGTATTCAAAACCTTGGAAAGCAACCGCAATTATTCCCTAAATTAGTTGACAAAAAAATGACAGTTGAACAAATCTTTTTTCTAGCAACAGCTCAGGTAAAAATCATAAAATATTTTTTCCAAAATAATAATCGAATCAATCTTGGGAAAAATAGTTTCATTGTAGGTTTGTTACTCGAACTGAATTGAATGATTGGTTCACTCATGATATACATTCACCCCCCGAATCTCGTGTCAATGTATGCTTACAAAACTTTGATAAATTTGCAGAAAGTTTCAATTGTTCGATTGGATCACCAATGAATCCAGAAAAACGTTGTCGTTTATTCTGATGTGAATTGGGTGTTTTTTTAGGAGCTTGACTCCATAGTTTTATTAATATTTTGAAAAAAGAAAAAAAAGGAAAAAAGAATAAAATAAAAAAAATTGTAACAAATTTTGAGTTTTATTGTAAGTTATATGGTAGAAAAATAAATTTTTTGTTTAACGACTTTGAAATATTGAATTGATGATGTTTGCTCTTCATATTAAAGATGAATTCAAATTTTTACATGATTTAATGTGAATTTGAAATTCTGATAAAGAGTTGTCGGTTTGAATCGTCGAGAAACATTTTC
>ERZ500997.101-NODE-101-length-23056-cov-7.903656_pt1 | contig 23056 bp, 25 predicted proteins | sample MGYA00248826_ERZ500997 | MGnify/ENA primary metagenome ERZ500997 (study PRJEB25958, sample SAMN03398524) | human skin metagenome | study: EMG produced TPA metagenomics assembly of the Human Skin Microbiome Metagenome (human skin metagenome) data set.
ATTTTTTGAATTAATTATTACATTATTTATTTATTTTAATTATTTGATTGCATTGTTTCAATCAATCAATCAATCGATCGATCAAAATATAATCATTATCAGTTCTGATCATTCGATGAAAAAAAACATAAAGTTCAAAAAATTAGAGAAAATGAAAGAGAAAACTAATAACCGGATATCAAATGAGAGAAAGCTTTCGATCAATCGAACCTGAACAATCGAAAACAGAAAAAATTATAAAGGTAAATTTTCATATAAATATAATTTTCGAATCGGTGCAAGCTAATCACTTATTCAATTGTGTAAATAATGATCACCATCATCGAAAAATAAATAATTAATGGATTTCATTTGAAAGGAAATGTTTTCAACAACAAAAACAACATTCACATTAACAAGATCTAGATCAAGTACAGCTTGCCTGACAAAAAATAATCTTTGAAAATATTTCATAAGCATATCAAAATTCTAAATTGAGAAAAATGGTATTCGGATTGATGACTTCGCCGATTCGAATGATATTCTCATTGTTGTTGATGCAAGGAATATCATTGACAATGTTTCGTGCATTTCTCAATCAAGCAATACAACGTGTTGATCCATTAAAATTTCAATTCAATCTTGGTAATACAAATCAATCTGGTTCGTCAACGATACAATCACCATCCTCTCAATCACCATCATTGTCATCATTGCCATTGTTTCAATCATTAATGCAACATTATCAACAAAGTCAACCACTGCAAGTACCACCAACACCAGCACCATTAGTGGATCAACGTGTTATCGATTTGGTGCAATTAATACGTTCAATGCAACCATCATTACCACCACCACCACAACAACAACAATCATTGCCAATACAATCCCCATCAACCACCGTACAATTATTACCATCACCAACCATTATGTCATCACCGATTATATCATTAAATCCTCAAAGTTTATTGAATGCAGCTAAATTACAGCAAACTACGACTCAAACGCCACCTGCTTTACAAATTCCTATACCAACATCAAATTATCCTGGTGGTGGTATAATAATGGTAATTCCCCCAAAAATTCATTCCGAAACATCAGTTTCACCAGCATATTCAGTATCAGCATCGAATCATATTGAAAAAATATATCATAATAATCGAATCGATGAGGACAATGAAATCGAAGATGGAGATCATCAAGATAATGAACCAGTCACGACGACAACACCGAAACCAAAATCAAGAAAAAAATCATTGAAAAAGAAGAAACAAAAACGTAAAGCAAATAACAATATGATTGTTTTCGAAGCTGTCGGGGATTTACCCTATGATTTCGACATTGTCGGAGGTGATGATGAAAATTGAAGCAAAAGCAAATATAGAAATTTGAAATTTTTATTATCAAATTAAAAAAATTATGTATTTAAATTATTTTGTTGCTGTTGATGTAATTTTGCCAATGAATGTTGTATTCGTTTTCGTTGTCGACGTTCATCTCGTACTTTTTCTCCCAGATGACTCATTTCGTTACGTATTACTCTTAGTTGGTCATAAATTTCATATAAGACATCTCTATCCATTGATGATCTGATTTTTGAAAGAGGCATATAAAGAAAGAAAGATATAAATAAAAAAACATTCAATAGATACATACAATGATAGTTTGTTGATTTTCTGTGCTAACATAGTCAACGAGTTTTTTCTTGCATTTCTAGCGGATGGATTTCGTTGTAAATGAACATTTGCCTGATGACCAATGGATTTATTTACCCCCACTATTTCAACATATTGATAAGGCTCTAATTCTAATGATTGTGATTTATAAGGTTCATTAGCTGAATTTGAACGTTTATGTTGATGAATAACATTACCAGACAATGATGATAATGATGAAAGTTGATGTTCACCACCACTGCCACGACAATTATTCGAAGGAAATTTACGATGATATGCATCGATTACGTTCAATAATTGCATATCATCATTGGGTGATTCTTGGGTCAATGTTCCACTATCACCAGCTGCCATTTGATTGAAATGTATGGGCAAATCGGTTGGACGATATGGTTGATGCGGTGTTAGAATCTGATTCGACCAATATCCAGATGATCGTTTGGGTAAGGATTTTAAAACCGATTCGATGCTCATTTTCGGTGCATTCGGTGGTGGTATAGCAGGAGGTGAACGTCTATGATGGGGAAGTGGTGGAGGTATTTCCTCTAAACAAGGAGGTATCATATGTTGAATTCGATATTGAGGAGGTTTCGGTGGTAATGACAATGGAACCGGCTGATCTGGTGATGTAATCGACAATGATGTTGATGATTGCGGTGAAAATATGGCCGATGATGATTGCGATGATGAAGAAGAAGAGGCAACAGTGGTACCGCTAGTTTGTGGCATCGATGAACTAGAAGATTCGGCCAATTGATTGTGTGTTGTGGTTTGATGACGAATTTGTTTTTGTAAATTTTGATAATAATCTCGCCATACTTCTTCATCGTTAAAACGAACAACATATTGCAAATGTTCGGATGTTGAAGATTGATCCGGTTGTGGATGGGCATTTTGTCCGGATATTTCGATAGAAAAATCGTTTGTAGCAGCGGCAGCAGTAGATGCATTGATTGGTTTTAGTTTAGCGTTCTCTAATTTTATCATTGCCTGCATTGAATAAATAGAATTTGAAGAATTTTTTACATTTTTGATCAAACAAACCTCATAAGTGAAAGAAGTCATTTCTTTGCCAACCGAAAGAATCATCAAAACTTTTGGAAATAATACCAGATAGCAATCTTTTTTCGGTTCTTTCCATAAAGGCAACAATAATATGGTAACCGGTTCCATTTTAATAATCTGTCCATACGATTCAATGTTCTGAAAATGTTCAACATGATTCAAAAGTAATCAAAATAATATTGATTTTCTAACCATTTTATCAAAATTTTTAATATTGCCCAACATAACTTCCAGTTCCATTTCTTTACGTCGTCGTAATTCCAAACAAGACATCTACCAAAGATGATATTGAATTGGATTAATAAATTGTAAATGTATCAAGCATACAATACATACAGATATTTCTCGATAAAGAAATCCGGCACGTTGAATATCTCCACGATCTGAATGATTTTCTTCAGTATAACGTTGAAGTTCTTGCAATAGAGCAGGATATTTATCCAGCCGACGAAACGAAACACTTAATAATGCTGTAATTTGTACGTTAGGCATCGATGCAAGATTTGCCGATGCAGATGATAATTGATGTGATGGTGAAGCAAGTGTTTGAGCTAAACTTACCGGTACCGGTTGAGGATTTGTAGCGAAAAAGGCACAGATTTCTTTTCTATTCAATGCGAAAAAGATGGATTAACATTTAAAAAAGGGTCAATATTGGAATAGTTTACTTGTATTTTTCAATCACATGAACAAATTTGGCATGATGCGAACAATATTCAAAATGAGCATGTTTAAATTGTGGAGCATATTGCATAAATAAACCACCAATACGATTATCTTTGTGAGGAACACTATTTAGTAGTGGAACATATTATTTTGTTGGTTACAAATTCAAACGAAAATAGAAACAATAACAAAACTAAAACCTTTTAGTTTTTTCAATCGATGTTAAAAATCGTCGATGAACAGAACAGATTTCAGTGATTGATCGTAATACGGCATTCAATTCGGTTTCGGTGGGCAATCTGAAAATAGAATGAACATTTTATTTTGTTTAGTTTAACTAACAATTTCGAAATAATAATGATTATTTACATTTTAAATTGATAGATGGGCATCAAATAATGATTAATAGCATCTTGTAATGACTCAATAAATTGTGTTTCCGAATCTTCAATCACTTTCATTACGATTGAACGATATTCAGCCAGATGATCACTCATCGAATCAATCGGTGTACCGGGACTATTCCAATCTCCTGAATGATATCCTGTTGGACATAATTCCGATGATCCTGAGCGTAGTGTTTCGATTCCCGAGGAACTTTGTTGTTGACCATGAACAATTTGCTGATATAATGGATCTTGATTTGAAATAGGTTGAACATAATTGGCCGGAAACCAACCGGTAATACCGTCCAATGTTCCTTCCCACCATCCACCTGATGGTGTTTGTGTCAATGTTATTATCTTCAGAATAGAATGAATGAATGAATGATAAACATTGATTGAGAATCAAAACAACTTACATCATCTTTTTTCATACACAATTCATCATTGTTTGAACCACGAAAATTATGCAATACTTTAACATGAGTGAAATGATTTTTAATCTCTTCATCATTATTTATCGATTGTACATCGATTTCATTGAACAAACCAGGTGTCGTTCGATGTAGTCCATGATGATTATGTTCAACGTTGATAATATTTTCACCAGATGATGATGATGATCCAATCATGTTAATGGTATTATCAACACCATTCACACCTTTGTTGACCATTTCTTAGACGATCATGATTTTGGTTAAGATTCAAAAAAAAGATACTCAAACAAAACAAAAAACAAAGAAAATTCCGAAATTGAATGAAAAATAAACATGATTTTTTTTAATGAATCAAACCATTCATATACAATGTATTTTGATGAAATTTTGAAAAAAATCCACATTATAACTTTGTGGCCACCACATAATTCGAATCTTTGAAAATTCGAAATTCGAATTTTATTCCACAAAAAAAATCGAACGTTTTACAACATCGATGATGATGATGATGATGTGTGTGTGTGAAAATCAAAAACCGGATCAGGAAAAAATAATGATAAAAACACCAATTGATCGAATTGGGAAATGAGATTTTTATTTTTAGTCAAAATGAAAGAAAAAATTTATTTTAAAAAATGTTTTTTATTCATTTTCTTCAGTACGAAGACGTGCTGCACCATTCGTCACTTTGATTGATAATTGTCGGGCACGTTCAACAATTTCTTTGCGTTTTTTCGATGCAACCGAATGTGCAATTTCTGCACAATATCGTCGATTCATCATCATTAGTACTTCCAATTCCTACAAAAAAGTTTAGAATTGATAATTCATATAAATGAATAGGACAACAAAGTAAATGAATGAACAAACTTACCTTCAAATTATGTACCAAAACTTTACGAAAACCATTTGGTAACATATGCTTGGTTTGTTTGGCCGAACCATAACCAATATTGGGCATCAAAATCTGTCCTTTGAAACGACGACGAACACGATTATCAATACCTTTTGGTTTACGCCAGTTTGGCTAAACATTGATAAAACAAAAAATAGAAAATCAAAATAGAAAAACATTGACAATCGAATTGATTTGATTTTTAGGAGAATATTACCTTCAATTTACGATAACGATCCGATTGATGACGACGAAATTTTTTCGTTCGTTTTTTAATAATTTCCGGCTTGTAAACAGGTGTAATGGCCATTTTTAAAATAAGATTTATTTTTTACGATGAAAATTCAGAAAAAAATGAATACAAATTTTCAACTTGCACGTGGCCAAAATAAAACACTCACGCTCACTCACACACACGGGAAAAGGAAAAACAACGTTGTTTTTTTATTAACATTTTTCTATTGCAAACAGTCAACGCCATCTAACGAGTAAAAAATGAAAATTGATTTAAATATTTTTTATTCGAATTTTTTTGAAAGAAGCCAATTGAAAATGAAATTATCATCATTTTGTTAAGACATATCGCTGAAAATAATATTGATTGCAGCCTGTACATCACCATTAGTTGCTTCTAATGCTTGTATGGCAACAATATCATCGGTAATACCTAATTCACGCATCTGACGTAATTGTGGTGCCCAACCAATAAGAATCTGTGCTGGTGTTCGATTATCATTTGGATCGGCCGAAGATGATGATGGTGGTGGTTGTGGTGTATTACATCGTGTGCTATCACGACTAGTAACCATACAATCTTGTTGTGTATTCGTTGATGCAATATTTGGAAATGTTTCACATTGAGATTGTTGATGACGATCAGAGTGATCATGGTGAGGATGATGATGATGATGATGGGATGATGAAGACATTTCGTTCATCATGTTTGGTATATTTGACGATGATGACGTTGATTGCAATGCTTGCCGGAGCATATCTATCAATTTAATTAAATTTTGCTTTTTAATTAAAACAAACAAAAAGAATGATTAATTTGAATACCTTGTGTGATAACAGATGAATTGTTTAGATTGTTACTGCTACTGCTAGATGCAAGTTGTTGTTGCGATTGACGATTGTGATTATGATTATATGCTTGCATCAGCATTGATGCGAATGATGTTGGATCACTTAAACGACGAACCGATGAACCATTTGTATTGGTTGATGAAATGGATGATGTTTCACTTTCATCCATTTCTTCATCTTCAGATATAGCATCGATTGAATAATTCATTGATGAGCCACGATAACCAAGATTTTGATGCATTGTGGAGGAATTGATTTCTTCATGAAATGTAGCTGATACATGTGTAGCAACTTCTAAAAAATGCGGATATTTTTGCAACACATTTTTGATATTATTTTTACTTATATAAGCATGTAACAATTCAGAATCGCTCAATACACCGAACAACGATGGATCATTTCGTAATTCTTGATTAACGGTCATCAGATTTTCCCGATTATCAAAATCGGATAAATTTTCAATAACTTGTCGAAATGATGGATTCAATAGTGCACTTTTCAATGCAATACATTGACCTTGTTGTTCAGTTGTCAACGTAAACGACGAAGACGGATTGTTCGATACATCACCATTATCATTAGGTTTGTCGGATTTTTGCAAATTTTTTTCACTTTCCGCCGAATTGGTGGTTGATTTTTTCTTCAACAAATATAACATTGTACCATTTTCAATGCCATAAAAATCCAGCGTTTTTGAAAAATCCAATAATTTGCCAAAACATACAATATCTTCAGAGTAAATAGAAATGATTAAAAAATCAATTTAAAAAGATTGTCAAATACAAACCGAATGTTTGTTTATCCAAATTCCATAACCGGGCTATTTGATCGGCCAATTCATCAACGGTGGATAACATTCCATTTTTCACTTCGAGTTGTTTCATTTCTTTGAATAATAATGAATCAATTTTATTACAAATCATAACATAATTTTTATTATTATCCATTTTTCTTTTCTTGAGGAAAGTTTCAAAGGGTTTGAGATCAAATCAAAATGTTTGTAGAATTAAGCTTATTTCAAGACGTAGTGAAATTGAATTTGAATGTTTTGCTATAAAGAAACTAAAAACGAAATAAATGAAAATTCCTTAGTTTTTTTATTTCACCAATTTAGATCAACTGAATAATCATCACATTCACAGCAATGACGACGCAACATTAAATTCTTACTTGACGAACATCAAAACTGATTTTTGGCAAGCTCATTCAAGTTTTTGTGTAAAGAAGATATCGTTCAGACAAAATAACAACGGACAAAACAAAGACCAACATGGATGGATATAGCCATTTCAGTTGGTGCATGAATTGGATATATTGAATTCGCGCATAGTCTATCGAGGAATCAAACAAAACAAAAAAAAAATGTTCGCTTGTTATCCTTGTATTTTTTTTATTGCTCGTAATTGGAAAATGCACTTGTCTTGAAAGATTGATAAATTAACGATATATATCGTCGTCATCAAATATCAATTTTTTTAAAAAATAGCCATGTGATCCAAAATTTTATTCCAAATTTAATCTTGCAATACAATTCATATTGGATAATTGATTTGATTTGAAATTGGCACATCATCATTTTATTATGAACGCCTTTTAGATGAATTGATTTTATTTTTTTACTTTAAACACATACACACTTTTTTTGTCAATGCAATAGGATCATATTGATTCGAATGTTGTTGTTGTTTTAGTTGTTGTTTGTTAGTTTGTTGTTGTTGTTGATGGAATGAATTGATTATATAATAATAATATTCCAATGTAAAAGAAGTAATGTAATGTATAATGATATGGATATTGTATAAGACATGACATATAAATAAAGTTATCCTATCAAATAATGGCAATCAACATTGAGAGTGTGGCATCACCATCATCATTCATTCATTTTCTCTTATTGATCGATTGATTTGATTGGAGGGAATGTTTTTTTCACTTTTATCATCACTATCATCTACCTCAAAATCTCAGATATATTGGTTCAATCAAATGAACGATTTATGGTTCCTCTGTTAACAAAATAATACTCTCAACACGCACAAAATACATTGATTTGTTGAATAGAGAGTGAAAGTGGCTGTGATATATCGAATTGATTGACGAATGAAGAATGTCGTCCAATGATGATCGTAATTTTCGTTATGGCTATTATGAAAAAGTTGGTTTCGGTGGTATCGAAGAGAAAAAATCATTAGAAATTCTTTTACGTGAAAATCCACCTGATCTATTGTCGCGATTAGCACAATTGGCTTCCCGATATTCACTGTCATCTGGACAACGTAAACAAGTATGGCAATTATTATTGGATGTTATACGGCCAGACAATCGGATCACCGAATTTCGATGCCAAGTACGACGTAAAATTGTCATGGATATAATTCATGCACTTACAGTAATGGGTTTGATTAATGACCCCGTTATTGATAATCGAATGCTAGCCCAAAGAATTAATATTGAAGATCATCCGCGTATGATTGTCTTGATATTTCTATTGGAAACCAGACAATTAGCATCAACAATCAACATTGCTCACCAGGTTAGTCAGTTATTTATGTAAGAAATTTATCATTAATTTTATTATTAAGTTACAAAAAATGGATACATGTGATTTACTCGTTTTAAGTGAAGTTTTTGCCAAAGAATTTGTTCATACAAATTCGCCAATGTCATCACCATATACATTTGAAGATGCTTATTGGATTTATAAACATTTCATGTTGATTATCAATTCCAATCTGGGAACATTGATCGAAACGGTAAAGCTTTTTCTATTTTGCCATTTATTTTCCATAGGATAATTTTATTCAAATATTGCAGTATGAAAAATTCATTCAATATCTATCACATGAAGACAATGCCTTACATAATCATTTGGTTGAGAATGGAATCATCAAACAACCAACTGACAATAATGGCGGTACAAACAACAACAGCAATTCTAATCAATTTTTTCATAATAATCATCAACAACAACAATTACCGACAACCGGTAATCAGCAAACACCATTAATGATGTCACCACAGCCATCATCAACAACATTACAGAATCAATCAAATTCATCATCATCATCATCGTGGATATGTCGGCAGAATTTAATAAATAGGAAAAAAGTAAATGAATTTCGACCAATGATAACTTGGTTTGTTCGTTTTTTTGCCGGTATAATACATCAAAATTTTGTTATTAGGTATGATGATTGATTGATTGATGTGTGTGTATGATATGATTGATTTTTTTTTAATTTGGTCTATAGAGTTCTGGACAAAGTAATTGGCTGCCTGATCAATGGATCACGACCATTTTATGTACTGATTTCAATAAGTAAAGCATTGATATTCTATCAACGTAAACAATTATTATTGTTGAATAATACTGAACAGCTTAGGCATCAATTACTGACTGTAAGTTTTGATTTTTTAAAAGAAAAGATTTCATGTTTTTCTCTAATATTAATATTCACCATAGCCATTATCGTTTGAAGAATCGGAAAAAATTTTCTCTCGTGCTCTCAACAATTAATGATTTGACTGGGTGAATTGTAATGAAACAAATTGTGGCAATGACTATGGTGGATATTTTCTTCCCTTTTTTTCAATAAAAATGATTCAACTAGTCAAAAATCAAATAAAACGACAAGCTCAAATTTTATTTAGAAAAAAGATTTCACAATTTATATTTCATTTTATTATTATTATCAATATTATCAGTTTGCATACCGAATATTGTATATTGATTTAAATGTAAACGATGATGATATGATTGTGGTTGCGATTGCGATTGTGTTTGCGTTTGCGGTTGACTGGGATTTTTCATTGGTTGTTGGATTGGTGTTTTTGCTGTTGCTGTAGATGTTGATGTTGATGATTTTTGTATTTCTTTTTGATCATCTTTTGATGGTCCAGCATAAATACCGGCAAACAATGCCAAGCCAGTTTGTTTATCCATCAATAGATAAATGAATGGATGATCAGCTTCAAAATAAGGTCCATTAAATGCACCGATACGTTCAATAGATGATGTACTTACAGCTGCACCAATACTACCTTGTTCATCAATTTTAATGATAGCCTTATGTAATAAATCACCCATATGAATGCGGCCATTATAGCGATTGAACATAGCTTCTAGATTAGCTGATTCAGTTGAAAATAAACTTTTCACACCCATTTGGGTTTTCATTATTTCACTAATTCGTGGCATTGAACTTATCGAAAATTTCGGCAAGCGAATATTTACACCACCACCACCACTTGGTGATCCTGCTCCAAATGTTTTATCACCGTTGTTGTTATTGTTGCCAACTTTACGCATCGAATAAATTAGATCCGCAAATGCAGTTGCGTTCAATGAATTCAACAATGAAAACAGACCAAAAGTATCGTTAGGAAGTAGAAGGAAAAAACTTAAACGTTGCATTTTGAATGGCAATTCTATGATTGATGTTTGAAGCGATGGACTATATGCAAATGCCACCGGATGCTGACCGACCATCATATCGACTGACGTCATTTGGCCGTTCAACATTCGAAACCAGGCTGCTTTTTCGGTATCGCTTGGATCGAAACGATATTGCCAATCACTTTTAAACCGGATAGCATTAACAGCCATTAATGTTGTTGCCGGTGATGGTGGTGTTGTGAGGAAGTTGGTAATCATATGTTGGGTTTGTTTTTCAATCCAATCATTAATCGTGGTTAATACTTGATTGGATTCTTTCGCAAAATTCAGATAACGAATCGAGGAAAAATGATAATGATTCAATGCGGATAAATATGTTGGGGAAACTTGCAGCGTTTCTTGCACAAAAATCTGATTAGCACTATGCAATGATTTACTTATGTTTGAATCGTCGATTAAACTTTTGACAGCTTGGCTATAAGCTTCATGTGTTTTGGAAAATGTAACATTATTTTCCGATGGATCCAAATGCAACATTTTGGTAATTTCGTTTCGCGTCACACCTTTAGCACCTAAATGTATCATCATTAACATTGATTGAATACTGAATGGTGAAAATACAATCGAGTCGAAATTTCCAGTTTTCAAATCGATACTATTCATAAATATAGCGGCCAATAAATCGAATGTAAATTGCAGATGACCATTACCAATCCATTGTTCATTTTGTGATTTATTCAATTGATGAATACGTTGTTGAGTTGGCTGTTGTAATGACGATACTGATCCGGATGACGATTGATTTAGCGTAGGTGAAATTCCTTGCCATTGTGATGATTTTGTTGAACTGGATAAAATTTTGGATCGTTGATTGGTAGTGGAAGAGATGTTCAGGAATAAGATTAACAATCCAATAATCATTGTTTTATTACTTCGATTGATTTTTGTTGAAAACATTTTTTGTTTATCTAATCTAATCTGTGAATCGATAACGATTATTATTTGAAAATAAAATTCATTTTTTCTTGAAAATATTTTGATCGATGAATGTTTTCAATGTTTATGAGTTGAAAGCAAAATAATGATGATGATTGTAGTTGTGGGTTTAAGGTCAATGACATATACCTTTGATCATTTATTATATGATATCATAACGGTACGATCTACCACCATCGTCCAACTAACTTGAATCGAGCATCACCTTAAGAAACTTGCTTTCAACCATTCATATTGCATTGAATGAATGAATGAATTGATTGTGTTTTAAGGTTGATCTAGTCCTGTCTTGTCTTGTTCTCTCTCTCTCTTTACCTGATATCCAGTTCTTTTACCCGATGGACCATAACTGTTTAAATATCAACAAGCAGATGGTGCCATGTTTTATTTGATTTTTAAAAAAAGTTTATTCAATGAATATTGTTGGGTTGGCTAAAACATTGGGATTTTGTCTTTGTGGAAATGAAAATATAAAATTGTTGGGTATATTAAATACCTTATTGAATTGTCATTCAGTCACTACAATTGTTTTGCTTTGAATTTCGGTTTCAGTTTCATTTGCAACACCAACTTTGGCTGTATGATGTTTTCGTTTAAGATTGGCGATATGTTCATTTCGTTTTGAATATTGATCATTATCATTGGATAATTTGCTTTTATCGATTGAATGGCCATTCTTTGCTTCATCGGCAGCTTTTTTCGAAGCAGCAATATTATCATTTTTGCGTTGAACATAGAAAACAACCATCATACCCAATACCAATACACCCATGGTGCAGGCGACTAAAACCCCGATTACATAATCAGCATTAATTCCCATTACTGTTCTTAGAACAATGAAACTGGAAAGATGACCAGACCAACAACCAGCTTGATTATATGCAATGCCTAATGGATGTATATCATCCATCAACCATTTTTGTTTGGTTTCATCAAAATAATGACATTTAGTGGAATAATCTGATCCACCGAAGGAATCATTTCCAATAACAGTCAATTCAAAAATAGATGCTTTAAATAGGCCACGAATCGATTGTTCACGACCATTATATGGATCATGAATAGATATATCGATGATGGATGATAATCGATGTGATTGTTGATCACTTGGATGAGGAAATGGATTATCATCCGGGAATACAGTAACAAATTGTACAATACTTGAACATAAATGTCTTGGGCGACCACAATTCCAACTTTTATTGAACATTTGTCGAATTTCTGGTCCAAATTGCACTTTGGCTTGAATCGTTTGATTGGGAGACATTTGTACTTTTAGAAATAAATCTTCAACATTATCCGAATGAACAATTTCAGTATAGGCTGTATGAATTTTGGATGTTGGCAATGTGGTTGTGGTTGTTGAATCTTCGTGATAATTGATTCGTTCTGCCAATATTACTGTATGTGCACCTAATGGTATTCTTGTTGCAATCGCTTGCTTAATGCTTCGATATGTTTGACGTATATCTTTGAGGAATTTTCGATTTTCTCCATCATCATTCTCTCGGCGATGATTGTGATTGAATGAAACAAATGAATTCATAACATTAGCATAAATGATACGGATATTTTTGATCGATATTTTGATGTGATGAGCATCAGCTTTTTCAAAATAACGTATAATAAGATTAAGCAGTTTTCTTCGTAATTTAAGCTTGTCAGTTTTATGTAATGCATGACTAAACATACTGAACATCAATTCATAATGTCCTGGACTTAGGGTTAAATTTGGTAATTGTAATGCTGTGGTTGCAAATTCAATACTTGAATTGATTGCCATTTCAAATAAATTGGTTACGTTTTCTATTGTTTCGAAATCATGTTTCAATAGGATAGGATTCAAATAGTTCATTGCCATAAGCATATCACCAGTTTGATATACTCGCCGTGCATGTTGTATTAATTGTAAAATTGATTGGGTTAAATTAGGCGAATGTTCAACACGTATTGGATATGATCGATGTAGTGTACAGGTTTGAAAACGATCACATGTTTTCACCGTTAATCGTGTGAATTGATTTTCATTAAAAATTGGTACAGGAATTCCTGGAAAAATTATCACCGGTGATAGTTGTGGCATTGTTAATGGTAATTTCAATGAATAATGTTCATCTTCCAAATATATTTGATAAGTAACCGGTGATGAACTTGGTGAAAGATTACACTTTTCAATACTGGCAAACGTCTAGTGATATAATAAACAAACAAAATGAATGCAAAGTGAATAGCAGGTGATTGATTAAGCTTACCATTTCGAATTCAACATGAGATTCAATTCCAACTTCACACATTGTTGTTGATTGAGCTGCTAATAATGAAATTTCTGCCCAACTACATTCATTCGTATAACTGCATGCTTCTAATTTAAAATTATATGTTCCATATGCAGTCAATGTATCTGTTTCGATAGACATGAAAAAGCATGAAAACAAAAATCATCAATGTTAATGCAAACAAACAAACCTCCATATAAATAAAGTTCGGTATGAATTTCCTGATCACCACCATTGATTGGATCATTAGCCCATAATAATGGATAACGAAATGTTTGTGATTTCCATTGAACCGATTTCAATCCATTTTGAAGCAAAACTTTTCCTTTGATTACAATATCACTTCCCGATGGAATAACAAATGTAGAAAAATGCTGATTATATGGTACTAAATATTCGCCATTTATATAGACGGGACCCACGAATATTTGTGGTTTCAAACCATCCAAAACATTCAATAAAGTATATTCTGTTTCAGAATTGGAACGACTATCATTTGCATCAAAAACTTGAAGTCCAATTAAATATTGATTATTCGGTTGAAATGAACTTGAATTCAATACTAATGAACTTTGTGTTTGAATTTCGCGTGTGATTAACAATGGATTTTTATGTAAACCACCATGATTGAATGATGATTGAAAATTATAATAACAAGGTTGTCCAGTTTTCGTGTCATGGCAACTCCATTGATAAACCAAACGTTTTTGACGGATATTATCATTGGTGTTGGATGGAATTATAAGCATTCCACTTTTCGAACCAATTGTAATACGATTAATTCCATTGGCTGGGTTAGCTTTCAATTGCACTGGCTTTGGTTTAATGGAAAACATAGCTTTGCTTGATTGGTTTGTATAGAAACCAATATAAGCGTTCAATGTGAATGATGTCAGATGATCTGGTGGCATTGAATATGGTTCGATACGAAATATCGATGAATAGCGTTTACTGATTTGTTTGATTGGAAACAATACTGATGGATCATTAGTTGCCCAATGCATTGTTATTAATTGTGGTGGAAATATACAATCCGGTATGCTAAAATCACCAAACAATATGACTGGATCATTTTCATGAATGGGATTGTTGTTCAATAGATTGGTTGAGTAAATAATCAAATTTGGTGATTCATATCCAAGGCGAATTAAAGAGTGTTGTGCTTCGATACTTTGACGTCGTGCATGTATGAATGCAGTGAATGTAAACAAATATTCAGTATTTATATCAAACATTTCAGCATTCAACAATAGATTTGTTGATTTTCGTTGACTTTGAACATATTGTCTTAAATCCGAAGTTACTTCACCGGAGACTTTCCATTCAAAATCTACATCGGTTGTACCACGTGGTGATGAATAATGTCCAATCAAGGAAAATATGCCACAAAAAGAAATCTCATTAGGTCCGATGATGGCAATCATTGGTTCATAACTCCACCAATTCAAATGATTCGACAGTTTTGATATGTTTGCCGATGATGCTTCGTTCAGTAAGGAATATTTTTGTCCATATTCCGATAGAACTTGTGGTTTGAATTGGATTTCAATCATATCCGATGCAAATGGTTTCAATATGGATATTATAAATTGTGTTCGTGTTGCCCATCGACAACTTTCCAATTCGAATAAACTCAATTGTTCAATAGTTGATTCGGTGAGAAGATAATCACACATTATTAATGCCAAATCATCATCATCACCAATATCAACAATATTTTCACGGATATGATTTTCAATCAATTCAATATTGACTGATTTATCAAAATTAACAATGATCGACAGGCTATCTTCCGATATGAATGAGGATAATGGAAATATTTTCGGTGCGGAAGCTTGAATTAGATGATCAAATCCTGGACCGATTAGATTGATGCCATCAAATGTGGGATACAAACGTATTGTTTGCGATTTTGTTCGCAATCCCGATTCTTTTAATCGACATGAATATTGATCTTGGCCATAATCACTAAGTTCTTGTTCACCACTTTCGTATTGAACTAAACATCGAATAGGTGTTGGAGGCAGTTCATGATTATCGTCATCAACAAATTTGATCATTAATGGCAAATCAGATTCATTGGAAAATGATCGTGGTGGTTGGATTGTTGTCAGATTAACTAAGTGAATTTAATTAATGAGGATTTTATCAAAATATTATTGATTGGTATGAGCGGACTTACCTGCTTTCGAATGGAAAACATATAATTGCAATAAATCTTTCGGAGGTGTGATCAGCACATTCGAACGAAAACCTAAACCCATTACATATTGGCCAGCTATACATTTTGTTTGGAGCAAAGAAATTCATGATCAGATTATTATCAGATTACAGAAAAGGAAATATAGGGAAAAACCCAAAAATTGTGTAAATTTCATGAGAATTTCCTGTGAAAATAATTTCATTCATTTTTCAGTGCTTAGCAAAATATCTCCAATACCGATGACCATGAATCTAATTTATAAAAACTGAAACTGTTTGATAATGAGATCACGTATAATAATTAATGGACATTTCATCTCATAATCATAATCTCAAGCCATTCAAAAAAATAATCAAATAATTTCTATTTCCACTCCCAATAATTATCCATAACATAATATTATATTTCCAAAATGGTTTTGTTTTGTTTTTTGGTTATCGAATGACTAAACTAAATTGAGTCGATTGTATTTCATACACACACACACACACAAAACATCCCCTTTCGATTGCAACAAACAACAATAGAGATTGATTGAGGAAAAAAGAGAAATGAGTGAAAAGTAATTATAATACATACATTGTTCCAATTTGACTGTACATTGTATGAATGTTTTATTTTTATATAAAAATTGTACCGGAAATGATTCGATAATTTCAAATTCAGATTGTGAACGTATTACACAATACAATTGATTTACATATGGATAAAAATAACCAACAATCGATATCTTTGTTTGTCGGTTATTTAAAAAAGATTAAAATTTGTCGAAATGAAATACATTGACTTACATTGACGGGAACCGTACTAGGTATAGCCATTGGCATCAGGTTTTTGATCAGATAACAATTATTCTGATCAATACAACCACAGCGTATTGGATCACTATATGAAATAATATCCATTTTGTTATTTTGTTATGGTTGACTGAGTGAACATACCGATCACAAGAACATGGATGACCTTCGGATAGACAATGTCCACAATTATCGATAACAGTTGACATTTCATTTTGTTGATTAATACATTGTCCGCATACAATCGAATGCTTGACTAAGCCAGGAAGTTGACAATTTCCTTTGCAATCCATTGATGGTGACAACATTGTCATTGGATCATTCATTGATGGTGTTGATTGTTGTTGTGTGGATGAAAGTGAACAAAATCCACAACGATCCAATTGATATGATTGTGTTGCAGTAACTGATGGATTGTTTTGTTGTTGTTGATTCGATGACGATTCTTTGTCGTTGCTGTCAGTTGCGGTTGCAGTTACAGTTGCCGATGGATTCAAGCATAATCCACGACAATCTCGATTCATCAATACTATTGATGAATGTTTATCGATTGCAACTAAATCTGTGGAATTTTTTGTTGCAAAATGATTCTTTTTTCTTAGAATAAAATATCACCTACCTGGTTGGATACAAATTCCTGAACATTCATCAAGATATGCATCGCCACCACAAACACCCATACAATCTATGGTTGTATTACCAAAACAAACTTGAACAAAATTTTATCAGATTTTTTAGAACAGCAAATTTATAGTATACCTCCTTGACAATCTTTTCCATGATCGAAATCCAGGTTGGTTTGTTGACCAACACAATATCCACATTCATTCAATGTAGCATTTGGATGGCCAATCACACTACAATCGACGGGACGTTCGATTTCAAATTTTAAGCGATCAGGACGTTTTTCACGACGATAAACTTGATGATGTTGAACACATGATGTTGGGGCAAAAATGGATATCACATTCAATATAATGACTAGAATTATGATTGATTGTCCAATTGGCTGAATGTTCTTCTTATCACTGTAGTTGATAATTAAGCATCTCATCATAATCAATAAGTGATTCGAAAAATGATTGAGAAAATCGGAAATGCAACTATTCATTCAAATTTCGATAACAACAAACATGGCTTTTTTGTTGGAACATTTGGAGCTAATTTTGAATTCAAACCAGGTTACTATCAAAACAAACAAAAAATGATTTATTTATTTGGATAATCATCATTCGGAAATAATGACCATTAAAAAAAGTTGTTAATGATAAACACGGAAAATTCAAAATTTCAAAATGATTATTATTGTTAGCTGCACATGTTAACTAATCAAAGTTAATGAATGGTAACAATACAACTGGATTTTGATATTCAAGTTTTATTTATTATCAAAACAAAAATCAAAATATAATATAATAATAAAGGTATTTCACCAACATTGTATAGGTAGTCATCAACACCAACACCAAATCTGAAAATGTGTTCCAGAAATATTTGTGACCGAAAAACAAAAACCAGTAGCCATTTGAAATGAATGCCTTTTGTTTTATTGGTGGTGGTCGTCGTCATGCCTCCATGCATTTCAGCATCAGCCACTAAAAAAATTGCCGCAATAGTGGCCACCAATTGAGGATAAATTGTGTTGACGCCAAATCCTTTAACTGTAGTTTTTTTCGTATACATTTCATTCATTCATTTGTTTAGTATTGTTTTTGTTTAGCCAATTTGATTTGCCTGTTTCCTGTATAAATTACCATTGTTGTTTTGCTAAAAATATTACGCCTTTTTTCGCTTGTTCTTGTTTTTGTTTATTTGGTCAACCATGGTTAGACCTTGAAAAAGTATATATTTTTTTGGTGTTCATTATCATTATCAACACAAAGTTTCACGAACTTTTCAAACAAAAAAGTTATCATTTCTATAATGGATCATTACATGGACAACCTTTTTGCAAATCAGGATCTATAATATGAAATGGAACAGCATAAAATGCAGAGCAAGAGTTTATCGATGATTTTTCCGTTTGTTTATTTACCTTTGCTTACTTTTCTACTTTCCACGACTACGGTGATGATGGTGACCATCCATTTTTCGACTTTCGATGATGATGATGGTGACCAATATTCAAACAGGTCAAGGCAAGATCTCCCGGAAAAATTTTTTATTTTTCATTTTTTTCGGATAAACTTGATAGTTTTTACCTTTTTGAAAATGTATGTCATTCAAAAATCCTTTTCCCTTTTTTCACTGATTTCACAGCCCGATAGATAAAATGAGATAAAACTTTCGTTTATTTTTCCTTATGGTCGTTTGAACAATCGATATTGTACAATCGATACCTGTGTGAAAACCAATTATTTTTTGGGTAAATTTCATAATCGATAAACTTTTGTTGATTTAAAAAAACGAAAAATTTATTAACAATCAATAAGGACAACAAATATAATGATGATGGTGGGCAAGGAAAAATGAAAACAAAACAGGACAAAAATGAAATATAAAATATAAATCAAACAATTTGTTCATTTATCCAAAATGGCCAGCCATTTTTCGATGAAAACATTAATATAGCATTATCAAACAAGTTGTTGATGGGAAACATTATCATCATCATCATCAGTATGACCATCGGTGATGGAATTTTTCAAGGACAAAACAATGGCCTCTTCATATGTTGGCAGTCGTTCTTGCGGATGATGATGTTGATTATGATTTTGACAGGTTATAACAGGCATTGTTTGATTGTTGTCGCTGAATACAGTCTCATAATCGGGTAATGATAATAATGAACATGATTGAATTCTTTGGTCATTTTGATCAATTGATGACAAATGATGATTGTTGTTGGAATTGATTTGTCGCCGATGTTGTTCTTGTTCACTGAATCGACGTCTAATTTCATGAATTTCTCGTTGATGCCGAAATAATCGGTGACTTAACGATGATGATGATTTTCTTGTACGAATATAGCAGAAAAGATTGGATATTATGATTGCAATCAATATCAATGGAAATGATTTCACCACAAAACGACAAATATTTATTGTTGAAAGCGGTGATGTTTGTTGTTGACATAGATTTGATTGCCGCTTCTGATTACGAACACCAATGTTGGTAGTAGATTCGTTATCGCAAATATTATAATTACGGACGCATCCAGTTTCATTGTGGTAGGAATATTGGCGAGAACAAATGCATCGAGAATTTTTGCATTCCATATTTGATTGTTGAATAAAACAGTCGGATGATGATGCACAAAATTCGCCATACAAATTGATAATTTCATTGCAACGATGTTTGTCACTTGAATCATAATAATATCCGTGAGGACATCGACATCGTTCACGATTACAATAAGCATTTGGAATGGATGCACAATCTCGTTGATTGTCGCAAACAACAGGAGTATCGAATGTTGATGGTATACATTGCGAACGGTTTGCTGCTCGAAATCCTTTTTGACAGCGACAACGTCCATATAGTTTGTTGAGCAAATAATTCATATCATCATCGTTGTGAATTTTATTGTAGAAAAACCATTGTTTGAAGGAAGGTGTTTTATTTAAAATTTTTATGGAAAATAAAAATGTTGCCACACAAACTGAATTTTCAATTTGACCACATTCATCCGAATGAATGCAGAGATCACCAAGAAATTTATACGGCAGGCAAGGAATTTCCGGCGATAATCGTACAGGCATTGTCGATGGACATTGACAACGTCCACTTTGCACATCACAGATTAGTTTGAGATCTTTCGAACAGGTTGTGTCATTCATCGATGGTGAAGAACAATTGAATGATAAATCATTAATAGATGTCGATTGATCAATGTTCCTCATGGAAGCTGTTACATTATGGTGATGATGATTGGGATCTATAAATAGAAGACATTGTATAAAGAGGAGGTAGTGATATATCGAGGCAAATTGTTTAAAATGCCAAAATACAAAGCGAATGATGAGCCTCAATATGGACGACATGTTTGGTTTGTTTGTTTGAATGATTTGTTCATTTGATTTGAATCATCGCAATAATTAATCACAAATGATGATCAGGAAAATTTCCTCCTCATAGGAATCAATCAGTTCGGATCGAATCGCATTTGATGCTTATGATGATGATGATCCACATTTTCCTCACAGATCTCTTATCTTGTGATACAATATCGGTCAAAAAATTATCATCATCATTATGATCAGTTGTCATCGAATGCAAAAAGTTTTGAAAAATATCGTCATCATGCAAAAAAATCAGCAGCAATTATAGTTGACAACAAGTATCATTTATTTGTGTTCAAATCCTAGACATCATGGTTGAATGATTCGATCTTGTTTAATAATCAATATGGAGAAAACATACTATGCATGTATCCATGGATTTTTTCAAATCAAAAAAATTATATAATTAGTGTTCCACAAATAAATTAAACAGCACACACATTGAGTCGAAATAGAAAAAAGTTTTCTATCGAAGATATTGGTCAATGGTTTCACAAATATATAGAATCGAAATATCGATTGTTTCGGGAATTTTTGCAATTTAATTTCCATTTTTTTGTTTCTCACTCACTCTTTTAATTTCTCTCTTAATTATTCAAAACATTCATCATAATCATGATGAGAATTCATTGTGGGGGGAGGGTAAATGAATTGGAATTTTTTTGGTTCGATGATCGATATATCTGCTTTCTTTTTCTTCGTGTTCATAAACTGTGTTCAGAAATTGCAATTGACAATCAACCAGAATTGGAACTTTTCAATGATAAATTTCATTCATTATTTGCAAGCAATTTGAGAGAAATTGAGAGAAACAAAAAAAAATTTGCCAATTTGAAAAACAAAGATAATTAGAAATTAACAGCCAGTCATTCATTGGAAAAATATACGTGGCCAAACTACCAAAATCGATATTTGCCTAATAATAATAATAATACCTTTGTGACAGCCAAGTTCTAAAGGTTGTCCTGTCCTGTAAATGGTGATCAATTAAAAAAAACCGAAACCGAAAATGAAAAATGGACATGGATGAAGATAATGATAATGACCAATGAGTTTTTTTCGGTTTTTCAGTTTTAATCAACTACAATTAATCGATTAATGATAATTAATCAATGAAATTTGATAGATTAAGACATAATTCTGACTTTCTGTGTGTGTGTTTTTTTGGTTGGTTGGTTGGTTGGTAATAATCATCATCATCAACCCACCAGTCGACCAACTATTAATGAATTCAATTAAGTTCAATTGAATTTTTTTTTTCTCTCCCAGTTTTTTCGCAACTGACCAGAAATTTTCTCTGTTTTTGTTTTTGTTTGACCATCAAATTGTTAGTCGCTACTACTGGATCGAAAATTGGTTAATTAGTTCGAACACCCCCTCTCCATCGAATCATCATCATCAGTGGATCAAGGGGGTGTGTGTGTGGACACACAGCTTTGGGCTTGAATGAATTCAACATTGGTTGAAAAAAGAATTGAGCCAGAATAACGAAAAAAAAAATTGATCAGCAAGCCAAATCACGTATACAAACGTAGTCAACCAAACAAAACAGAAAAAACCAAGAGTGAATGAGAGAAAGAAAAAGTCAAACTTTGATCCAAAAAAAAAACGAAACTAGACGAATGAAATAAATTTTGATCAATAAGTAAACTTTGTTGAAAATGAAAACTATTTCAGCGATCAATGATTGGCCATTGGAGAAATGGGAAAATTGCACCAAATTTTTTTCCTTCTGGTTTGACATTTTTGATCTGAAAAAAATCGACAAAAACAAAAAAAAAACGAAAAAACTCAATCAATTGGTGAACACGATTAATTGACCAATTAATTTGTCAACCACCACCAACACCAACACACACTCACCTGATATTTTTATTATTTTTCTCCATCAAATATTGAATTGAAAATCGATCAGGGAGAAATTAGAAAAAAGCTAAATGAATGAATGAAAAGTTTTTTTGCCATAAAATTTGTTCAAATATTGGTTTCAATCATTTGACCGACCGAATAAAATCGATATCAATTACATTAACACAATACCCTCCCTGCTAATAATAAAATCCACAATAACAACAACAACGAAATAAGATTGATTAGTATTAATAGGTTGCCTATTCTCTCTCTCTCTCTCTTTCGATAATTCTCTGGTAATATACAAAGTATCCACTTTTATTTACAAATGAATAAACATTCAACTTTA
>ERZ500997.102-NODE-102-length-22939-cov-7.377207_pt1 | contig 22939 bp, 8 predicted proteins | sample MGYA00248826_ERZ500997 | MGnify/ENA primary metagenome ERZ500997 (study PRJEB25958, sample SAMN03398524) | human skin metagenome | study: EMG produced TPA metagenomics assembly of the Human Skin Microbiome Metagenome (human skin metagenome) data set.
GACATCGGATATTTCAACAAATTCTGCCATTGGTGTCACTTCTTCGGTTACTTCATCTGGTTTCTTGATTTTCCTGATGATTTTCTTAGGTTTATTCTTTTCATCAACGATTACATGATCACCAGGTTGTTCAATATATTCTTCGGGATTCTGTTCTGTCGGATTCTTCACTTTTTTGATTTTGTGAACAATTTTTGTTTCTCCCTCTGGTGTTTCTTCAATTTCTTCGATTGTTTCAACAACTTCGGAAAGTTCGATGAATTCTTTCATCTCAGGTTGTTCTTCAGTTGTTTCTTCTGGTTTTTCTTTAATCTTATCTTTTATATTAGTTTCAAAACTGACTTCTGGTTTTAATTCTTCAGTCACTTCTTCATCTGGCTTCTTGGGCTTTTTCAAGAGAATCTTCTTTTTGTCTTTTTTCAGATCAACGGATTCTTTAATCAAAACATCTTCTGGTTCTTCAGATTTTTTAATCTTTCGAATGATTCTCTTTGGTTCACCTGTTTCATTTACAATCAAATGTTCATCAGGCTTCTTTTCATAATCTTCTGGCTTTTCTTCTTCTGGTTTCTTTACTTTTTTAATCTTTTTGATGATTTTCTTCTTGCCTTCTGGTGTTTCTTCGATTTCATACAATGTCTCAACAACTTCCGAAATTTCGACGAATTCAGTGATTGGTGTCACTTCTTCTGTTCCTTCACCTTGTTTCTTGATTTTTCGTATGATTTTCTTTGGTTTTTTTATCTCATCGACTATTACATGATCACCAGGTTGTTCAACGTATTCAACGGGTTTCTTTTCTTCTGGTTTCTTTACTTTCTTAGTTTTGTGAACAATTTTCTTTTCTAATTCTGGCATTTCTTCAATTTCTTCGATTGTTTTAACAACTTCGAATACTTCAATAAATTCTTTCATCTCAGGTTTTTCTTCAATTGTTTCATCTTTTTTCTTTTCGATCTTATCATCGGATTTCATTTCTACAGTGATTTCTTCCTCTGGCTTCTTGGGCTTTTTCAAGACGACCTTTTTTTTGTCTTTTGTAAGTTCAATTGTTTCTTTCGTGACAACATCTTCAGGTTTTTCAATTTTCTTGATTTTCCTGATAATTTTCTTTGGTTTTTTCATTTCATCAACGATTATATGATCATCAGGCTGTTCTACATAATCTTCAGGCTTTTCATCTTTTGATTTCTTTACTTTTTTGATTTTGAAAACAGTTTTCTTGTCTCCATCAGGTGTTTCTTGAACCTGTTCAATTGTTTCCACTACTTCGAAAACTTTAACAAATTCTGTCATTGGCGACACTTCTTCTGTTACTTCATCTGGTTTTGGAATTTTTCGAATGATTTTCTTCGGTCTCTTCATCTCATCAACAATTACATGATCATCAGGTTGTTCCACGTATTTTTCTGGTTTTGTTTTTTCTGGTTTCTTTACTTTTATGATTTTATGAACAGTTTTCGTTTCACCTTCCGGCATTTCTTCAATTTCTTCGATTGTTTCGACAACTTCAGAAACTTCAATGAATTCTTTCATTTCAGGTTGTTTTTCAATCATTTCTTTTTCCTCTTGTTTTTTGACCGGTACAAATTGTTCATTTATCATTTCACTGCCATCAAATTTTCGAAGTTTACGTTTAAGAATCAATTTTTTCGGTTTTTCAACCATTGAAATATCATCATCATCTCTGACCATCCTTGGTTTCGTTGCTGCTGCCGTTGATTCAATTATTTCTTCATCAACAATAATTGCCGATTCTTCGGTTACATCTTTCATTTCAATCAATTCTTTTCCATCATCCGGTTTTCTTAATTTTCTTTCAAATATAATCTTTTTCGATTTTTCAATCTGTTTATCTAACGGTAATTCAACAATTTGTTCGGAAATTATTTCCATTTTTTCCAATGGTTTTTCCTCTTCTTTATTTTCAGTGATTATCATCATTTTTTGAATATTCTTATCGTTTAAGGGTTCATCGAAATGTACCGCCGATCCATCTGATTTTCGTATTAATCTTCGTAGGATTAATTTTTTATCTTCGGAATCTTCTTTTTCCATTGTTTCAATCAATTCTTCATCAATAACATCGACTGTTTCAACGGATTTTCTTCGTTTTATAATCAATTTTTTTCTCTGATCCGATTGTAATTCAATGATTTCTTTGATTTGTTCATCAGCATCCTCATCAACAATTTTATCTTTCACTGGCTGTTCAATAATTTCTTCAATTGGAATTTCAACAATTTCTTCTTGAACATCTTTTAAAATGATAGTTTCATCAACGCCATCTGGCCGTCGAATTTGACGTTTTATTGTTAATTTTTTTACTTTTTCTCGGTCTGTTGTTTTTGGTAGAATTTTGGTTATTTCCTCGGAAATAATTTGACCTTCTGTTATCATTTGTTGTTGTTTTGGTGATTCGGGTCGATATTTTCTTATGATCATTGTTTTTGGTTTCCGATCTTGATCATCAGGCATTTCGGTGATTTGTTCGACAATTTCTTCTTCTTCGTTATCTGGCCTTTTGACTTTTCGTATGGTTATTATCTTTTTTGGTTTACCTGGTTCTTTGATTTCTTTTGTTGTTTCTTCAGAAATCAACTCTTCCTGGATGATTACATCGCGTGATTCATCAGGTTTTTCCGTCATTTCTTCCCGAGAAATTGCCTGCACCTCTTCAGGTTTTTTACTTTCAACAACTTTTTTCATTTTTTCCAATTTTTCCATTGAAAATTCAAATAATTCATCACTATCAAATTGAACCACTGGTCTTCGAATAATTTTCAACTTTGTTTTGCCATCAACACTTTCCATTATCATTGATTTATCTGCAGGTCTTTCCATAATTTCCACAGTACCATCCGGTTGTTTCACTGTACTTCGAATGATTAATTTTTTCGGTTCTTCAGGTCTATCTTGACATGGTAATTCAACAATCTCTTCCGATGTTACTTCGGCAATTTCTTCCATAACATTTTTTTCCAATATAAATTCAGTTTCAACCGTACCCGGTTTTAATTTTCGACGAAACAAAATCTTTTTCCATTTTTCCGATTCTTCCGAAGGAATTTCAATAATTTTTTCCTGAAGAATTTTTTCCTCTTCCAACAGTTTTGGTTTTTTATCCTCGGGTCGTTGCCGATATTTACGAACGATTATTTTTTTCTGTTTTTTCGGATATTCTTCAATTTCGATTTGATCCAGAATTTCTTCGAATTCATTTGGTTTTTTCAATCGTCTTTTTATGATTGTTTTCTTTGGATCGCTTCGTTTTTGTGGTAATTCTTCCAGAATTTCTTCACCAACGATTTCTTCAATTTCTTCGATAATATCATCGGGTTTAATTTCACTCAATTCAGGCATTTTACTATCTTTTGGTTTACGAAATTTACGTATTTTATGAATCTTTTTCGGTATATCTCCTGTAACATTGATAATTTCTTCCGAAATTTTCACCAATGTTGTTGGTTTCGGTTTTTCTTTCAACATTATCTTTTCTTCTGGTATTTTTATCGGTTCTTGACGTTTAATTGTTTTTCTTTTATCAATTTTATCACTGCCAATTTCATCGATTTGTTTGGCAATCTTTTCAGTAACTTCTGATTTTTTCAACTTTTCCGGTAATTTTTCTTTGGGTAAAATACTTTCTTCCTTTGGGATTTCAGCAACTTCTTCTTGAACATCATTTATAAAAACTGTTTCTTCAACGCCATCTGGCCGTCGAATTTGACGTTTTATTGTTAATTTTTTTACTTTTTCTTGTTCTGTTGTTTTTGTTGGTGAAATTTCGGTTATTTCTTCGGAAATAATTTCACCTTCTGTTATCAATTGTTTTGGTGATTCGGGTCGATATTTTCTTATAATCATTCGTTTTCGATCTTGATCATCAGTCACTTCGGTGATTTGTTCAACAATCTCCTCTCTACCATCCGGTTTCTTCAGTTGACAAATTTTTATCATCTTTTTCGTTTTATCCGATGGTAATTCTTGAATTTTTTTGGAAACGATTTCAACATTGTCTTTTTCCATATCTAAATCTACGAATGTTTGATTCACATAGGTAGGTTTTTCATGTTTTCCTTTTATGAAAATCTTTTTCGGTTTCTTTGAAATTTGTTCTTCTTCGCTAGTTGCAATCATTTCGTCGATTTTGTCTGGTGATTCAATTTTTCGATCAAATTTTGGTTCAACTTTTTCTTGTTCTTTGAATGAAATTTCAATAATATTATCATCGACAGGTATCTGTTGCTCAACAATCATTTTTACTGTTTGATCTGCTATCGGTAATTCATCAATCGTAACTTTCATCATTTCTTCTGGAAATTTTTCCATTTTCTCATTGTCAATCGACGGTAATTGTAACTGTTTTTCAATCTTTTGATCTTCAGTTTCTTGTTTCAAAGTTGCAAGTTTTTTCAACTTTTCTGGTTTATCTTCAATCATCATTTTTTCTGGAACCAATTCTTTCGGTTCGCTTTTTGGTTTTGAAACTATTTCTTTTGGTTTTGATTTTTTCAATGTTTTCTTTTTCCGAAATTCTTCTGAATCTTTTTGTTTTTCCATTTCGTCTTCGTCAGTTTTTTTATCCGAAATTGTTTCGGTAATTTTTTCCTCTGGTTTAATTTCATCTTTCCCGATATCTAACGGTGAAACTTCGATCAATTCTTCCAAGATAATTTCACCTTCCGTTATCTGAGCTTGTTGTTGTTGACGTTCTTGATCAATAACTGATGGAACATCGATAATTTTTTCCACAATTTCTTGCCGTTTAACTTTTCGTTTTGTTAATATCTTTTTACTCAATTTTTTCGGTTCTTCAATTTCTTCGGTTGTTTCTTTGGTAATTTCTTCCAATCGATCTGGTTCACAGGTAATTGGCTCCGGCAGCATTTCTTTCTCTTTTTTCATCAATATCAATTGATCTGGTTCACCGAGCCGTTCCATAATTTCTTCAGTACCATCAGATTTTTTCAATCGACGTTTTATTATCAATTTTTTTGTTTCTTCCTCCTTATCATCTGTCGGTAATTCCACGAATTCTTCTGTGATTACATCGAAAATTTCTTCAACAATATCTTTTTTACGAATAAATTCTGTTTCAATTACATCGGGTTTCAATTTACGACGAATAAGTATTTTTTTAGATTTTTCCTCAGAAACTTTCTCGGGAATTTCAATAATTTCTTCGGAAATTATTCTTTCTTCAGATAAAAGTTTTTTATCGTCATTATCATCTATAAGATATTTACGTACAACAAGTTTTCTAGGTTTTCGGGGAAATTTCTCAATTTCAATTTGTTCAACAAATTCTTTACCATCATCTGGTTGTCGAAATTTTCTTTTAATTATTGTTTTTTTTGGTTGATTTTTCTCAGGTTTTTCCGACGGAACTTCAATCAATTCTTCCGATATTTTTATCATTTCTTTTCGGGAAGATTTCTCCACTTTCTTATCATCTGATTCGATGACTTTTTCAATTTCACTTAGTTCGGTTATTCTTCTGGATTCGATTTCATCAATCTGAATGCTTGGCCGAACAAGATGATCCCGTTCATCAAACGGTTGTTCAATCACTACTTCTTTTCCATTTGGTTGACGTAATTTGCGTTTTATAATGAATTTTCTCGGTTCGACTGGTATTTCGATAATCTCCTGACTGATAATTTCTCCTTTTACAAGGATGAAATCTTCAGGTTTGATTTCATGACCAGAAATTTGTTGTTCAATCATAGATCCATCAGAATTTTCCAATTGCCTTCTTATAATTAATTTTTTTGGCATTCCTTTTTCATCACCGGGAAATTCAAAAATTTCTTCCGTTAACATTTTCTGTATTTTTTCGGGAAATTTCTCTTGTTTCTTGGGTGATAATTCTTTCTTCTTTATTTCAATCGCTTTTCGCACCAATATTCGAGGTTTTTCCTTCGGTTTTTGTCCTGGTGGTGAGGATATCTCAACCACGTCTTCTTGTAAAATAATTTGTTCACTTATTCGTTCACTACCATCAGGTAGTTTAAGTTTTCGACGTAGAAGATATTTTTTCTTCATCGAATCTTCGCTAGAATCCGGAATTTCTTGAATTTCTTCATCAATAATTTTTATTATTTCTCTAGTTATATCACGTTGATCAATGATGAATTCATTTTCATCAGAAATTTTTTTCATTTTCCGTTTGAAAATAATCATTTTAGGTTGACCAGGTGCAACAGAAAATTCCAAAAGATTATCAGGGTCGATTAATTTTTCAGTTATTTCTTCTGATTGATCTTTTGGATTTCTTAATTTTTGTCTTAGAATTAAGTTCCGGGAAGTTTTTGTTGATTTTAATTTTTCATCTTGACTGGGGAAATGTTCCAGAATTTCTTCCTCAATAACTTCTTGTTGTTGTTTTGGTTGTGGTTGTTTATCTTCTTTTGATTTTCGTTGTGATCTTCGTCTTTGATACAATTTTCTTCGCTTTTTTCCACCATCATCGATAGATTCTTCTTCCGATAATGATACTATCGATATTTGATCATCGATTGTTTTCTTTTTCAATATCGATTTTTTTGGTGCGGAAATTTTTTCATCGTCCTTCTCTCGTTTCATCAACTTATTCATCATTTCAACATCATCATTATCATCGTAAATACTTACCTTTTTATCATCATCAACAACTTTACTACTTACTACTTTGGTTAGTAACTTTTTATCATCAACATCAGGGATACCATCATCATCATCACGGGTTAATTTAGGAAAGGTTGGTGGTGGTGGTGGTGGTGTTAATGATTGTTTTTCCAAAGGTTTTACCTCTTTCTTCTCATCTTCAACAATCGTTGATGGCTGTCGTACGTCATCTTTGGATTTTCGTTTAATTATTTTAATTACTTTTTTAATAATTTTTTCTTCTTTAAATTCAATTTCATCATGGTCGGGTTCGGGTTGAAATTTTATCTCTGCAATCGATATTGCTTCACCTAAAAATGAAAATATCCGTGCACGATATTCACCCATATCTTCTTCATTCATTTTCGAAATGATTAATTTTGAATTATAACCATCATTTATAATTTGATAATAATCACGATAATCATCATTATCCGTATCAATAATTTTACCATTATGATACCAGAATATAATTGGTTTTGGATTACCAATATAATCTACTTCATAGATGAAATCTTTTTCACCTAATTTTACAATTTTATTTCGTAATGTTCTGGTGAAATCTGGTGCTACAAGATCAGCATAAACATCTATTGGTTGTTCATTGGGACTTAATTCTATTGGGTGGAAATAGATTTTTTTTCAAATTGAATATCAAGATAAATTTTACCACTATTTGTTAACACTTACGTTCAACATTAATCTGTCCAATTGTTTGTGTTTGGCCATATTGATTTTCAGCAATACATTTAATTTCACCTTCATCATCTTTAAATATTTCCATTATTGTTAATTCAGTCCAACCAATTTCTTCAAATGTTTTTACAATAAAAAATCTACGATCACGTATTAGATGACCATTATGATACCAATTAAATGTTGGCATTGGATTTCCATTAGCTTTTAAACGAATCGTTATTATATTGCCTTCTTTTACACAAAGTTCTACCGGAATTTTTTCAATAAATTCTGGTTTTTCACCTGTTTTCGAAAGCATTTTTTTTAGTTTGTTTATCATTGCGTTTAACCCCTTAATACTCACCCAAAATATTAACATTAACCGATGATGTACGTACACCACAACGATTTATAGCCCGAACAGTATATTTACCCGAATCATTTGGATGTGCTTTTGCAATTTCTAATTGACTTGTTGTCAGGATTTTTGTTTGATCATCATTACGTTTACGTTGTTCGCTGATATGATGAAAACGTGAATCTTTTATCTTTCGGGAATCATGAAACCAATAAATTTTTGGTGCTGGTTGTGATTCAACAATAGCTTCCAATAAAATTGGTTCATTTTTCCTAATGGTTATTGGTCGTAATGGTTTGAGAAATTTAACCTGACAATCTTCTCTGGGTATTCCATCATCCAAATCCGCATCCATATCATCATCTGGTTTATCTTTTGCCGGTTGTTTTTTCCCTAATTATTTCAGTTTGGTTTTGGACGCAACAAAAAAATGAAATTAAGAAAATCTCTTAACCCCTCTCTCTCCTGCCTTACTTTCAACAAAAACATTAAATTTTTTTTCACATTTTCCCAATTGATTTTCAGCCACGCAACGATATTGACCTTTATCTTCCGGGCATATTTGTGCAATTATTAATGTACATGATATATCATCTTGTAAAATCTACCGCAGCCAACAACAAAAAAAATTCAGTGCAATTTTTAATGCAATGCGATTCATATGCAATGCAATGCGATGCGATCATCAATAAATCAGTTCAAATCAATTTTTCCAATGAATTTTCAACGATAATTTATTTCATCATCATCATTTTAGGCAAGTATTTTTTGTTGTTGTTGTTGTTGTTGTTTGTTTTGGAAAAAAAAGAAAGAAAGAAAGAAAAAAGAAAGAAGGAAATGAAAAAATGAAATTTTAAAAGAAATAAAGAAAAAGAAAAGAATTATACTGTATTTGTGTGTCGATGGTGTGTAAATAGCCATCGTTTTTGTTTCAATGTTTATCCAATAATGTTGTTAACGCGTTCGCTACCAGCGACGCATATATGCGTCGTTTATTTGCTGTAGTTCTATGTGTTTTTCGAAATCTCCGGTAGCGAACGCGTTAAAATAGGATGTTAGTGAAAAATGGATGCAAAAAAAAAATTTTTGTTTTTTGAAATTTTCATAATTTTCATTTTGTGTTTGTGTGGTGTAATTCAGTGTTAATGATGGTAAGTGTTGTGCGTGTGAGTGTTCAGTTTTTGGTTTCATTTTCATAAAATTTTAAAATTTCTTAGTTTTTAGTTTATACCTGAACTTCTCTTGATTGATAAATTTGTTGACCATCTTTATACCATGTTACTTTTGGTGTTGGTGAACCAGATAACGTACATGTTGCATATAATTGTGAATCTTCTTTGGTTGTTATATCATTTAGATCGGATAATTTTGGTTTTTCCGCTTCATCGGCTAAAATTTTCAACGGGAAAATAAGGGAGAAAGGAAAAAACCGAAAATTTGATTAGGGAAATTTATTAAAAAACCCTGAAAATCAACTTACAAATAACTTTTAATCTAGCCGATGTTGATATCCGACCAATTTGACAACGATAAATACCTTCATCTTCAGTGAATGCTTCATATATACGTAATGTATGATATTCACGATCAGATGTCATACGAAAATATCTTGATTGTTTAATAATTTCATCATCTTTATACCATAGTATTTCCTGATTCGTTCCACATGTAATACGACATTTGAATACAGCTGATTGTCCTTCTTTAACAATTAAATCTTTTAATTTTTCAATTACATTTGGTTCAACAAATGATTGTTGTTGTTGTTCAATTGATTGTTCCGCGGAATCTTCAACAATAACTTCAGCTAAACAACGTGCTTCACCAACATTATTCATAGCAACACATTCATATTGGCCAGAATCATTGATATTTGCATCCAATACTACTAATGTATATTGATCTTCATGTTCAACAATACGATGTTTTTTATCTTCCTGTATACGTTGTCCATTTTTAGCCCAAAATACATTCATTGGTTGTGAACCATTAATTTTTGAATCTAATGTTATAACCAAACCAGTTCTGGTTCTTATACATTGTATTGTTTTTGTAAAACTTGGTGGTATATCATCAGATTTTTTCCTTATTTCTTCAACAATTAAATTTGCTGAACATTTAGCCTGGCCACCATCATTCTGTATCGATATACTAAATATACCAGAATCTTCAACAAAAACTTCCTGTATAATTAATGTTGATTTAAATTCTTCGGTTATAATCTAAAATAGGGGGAGAAAATTTTTGGAAAAAGTTAATTTGCTTCCCGGGAAATTTCCCAACGAAAAAAACCTACCTTAAAATCATCAGAATTTTGTATTTCAAAATTTTCACGATACCATGTTACTGTTGGTGTTGGCCGCCCGGAATATTCACATTCAAAACGTGCTTCATTACGTTCATTAACACGACATGGTTTAATTTTTTTTATAAATCTTGGTCCAATTATAATTGTTTGTGGTTTTTGTTGAATTTTATGTTCAGCAATCATTAGTTTATGTTCTTGATCCAGCGAACTAGTTTCTTTAATTTTCCTAGTTATCTCCATTTGATCACGTAATTCTTTTTGTATTTGTTTTTGTTCTTTTGTAACTATTTCATGACCATGTATTAATGTTTGTGATTCGGTATCCAATTGGGTAGAAATAGTTTTTGGCGATGATATTATTTTAAATTTCTTTTTTGTTTCAATTTCCAATGGTTCTTTGGTTGATGAAGTAATTTCATCTTTACAATATGTTGCATCAGCTTTTATCGGTACATAATCAACTAAATGTTCACGGATTTTAATTCGTTCACCATCTTCTGATTGTTCAGTATACCAAACAATTTCTTCTTTTTTATCATTTAATCTTTCTTCAAATATATTTTCAGTTTCATGTTCTTTACGTGATTTTTGATATTTTTCAACATTATCATCATAATTTGCTGTAGAAAGTTTGCAGAAGAAAGAAAGTGTGGTTAATTTTGGTTAAAATGGAAAAATCAAAAATCAAACTTACTTTTTGGTGAATGTTTAAGAATGGCACGATAATCAGCATTTTTTGGACGTACTTCTAACATTGTCGCTGCGGATACTTCACCAAAATTATTCTTTGCAATTACTTCGATTTTCCCCTGGTCATATTGTCTAGTTTTTGGTATTTCTAAATGATGTATACCATCATAACGTATTTTATATCGTGAACCATTCGGTATTGGTTTACCATTTAATGTCCATATTACTCTTGGTTTTGGATGACCAATTATACGACAACAAAATCGTGCAACTTCACCTTCCAATACACATAATGGTTCTGGTTTTTGTACAAATATTGGTGCAGAATTTTCACGTCTACCACTGCCATCATCCGGTGTTATTAAATCGGATGGTGTTTGCTGTTGCTGTTGTTCAATATTTTCAAATGTATTGAATATTTCACGGGGTATTTGTGGTTTAAAATCAAATTTTGGCCGAGGTCTTACTTCGACCATTGATTTAATTTGATCTTCACCATACGGTGATCTGGCTACACAAGTATAACAACCAGAATCATCTAAATCAGCCGATATAATATCCAATGAAATATAACCAAAATCATTAATAGTTTTATGACGATGACCCGATCGTAATGGTTGTTGATTATGTAACCATTCAATTTTCATTTCACCATTACCAAATGGTTCAATTCGGCTATCAAAATGAATATTTTCACCTTCATTTATAATGAATTTTTCTGGTAATAATTTTGTAAAATGTGGTGTTTGTTGTTGATCACGTGATTGCTGTGGAATTGTCGGTTGTAATTGACTATCATAAATAATATTTGATTCAGGTTTTACAATTAAATTGAATGCAAATGTATCACTACCGGAACGATTACTGGCAACACATTGATATGTACCTGAATCACGATCAAATAACCAATCAATATCTAAAACAATAAAACCAAAATCATTTATTGAATGTATACGTGAACTAGTTAATAATGGTTGTCCATCTAAAAACCATTCAATCAATAAATCAGGATCATTTGATGGTTCAATACGATAATCAATATGTAATGAATCACCTTCTTTCCGATGGATTGTTGATTCAATTTTACCAAAAAATTTTGGTATTGGATATTCTGATTGTTGTTGCGGTTGATCTTCAGGTCTTAACATTGATGATTGAATACGTTGTTCTAATGTTTGTAACATTTGACTATGTTCAACAGGTAATTGTGTTTCAGTAATAATTGTTTTAGATTTTTCAATATTAATCTGACATTGAATCGAATCTTGACCGAATTGATTTTTAGCAATACATTCATAAACACCTGAATCACGTGCATAAGCTTCAATAATTTCCAGTACAACATAACCAAAATCATTAATAGTACGAAATCTTGATCCGGTTGTAAATGGTTTCCCATTAACAAACCATTCAACCGACATTGTTGGATCACCAATCGGTATTAAACGTGATTCCAAATGTATAAAATCATGTTCTTGCATATTCAAATCATTTAATTGATCTAAAAATCTTGGTTTTTGTTGTTTGTCCTGATTGAACACTTGTGATTGATCCATACGTTTTGTATGTTGTAGAATTTGACTTTCATATACAATATTACGGCTATCATGACAGAATATTCTGGTTGACAGGACTGCTTCACCAACATCATTCATAGCACGTACAGTATAAAGACCACTATCTTCCGAACAAACGGGACTAATTTCCAGTATGACAAAACCAAATTCATTTATTGTACGTATACGATTTGATGCACGTAATGGTTGATTATCTTTAAACCATTCAATCGTTAATGATGGATCTTGTGATGGTTGTATACGTGTTTCCAAATGTACACAATCACCTTCATTCAAATTGGTTTTATCATCCAATGGTTGTTCAAATTTTGGTGCTTCATAACGACGGATGGTTTCTTTTTCCCGCTGTAAATATGTTGTTCTATCTGAAACAATACGATCAATATAGCTGATTGTAGGTACTGTTGTTTCACCTGGTATCGTTGGTTGATCTTTTGATTGAACAATAACCTGTGTATTGATAGAATCCATGCCAAAAGGATTAATGGCACGTATTTCATACTGGCCAGAATCTTCTTCATAAACATAAACAATATCCAGAATAGCAAAACTAAATTCATTTATTGTTTGAAAACGTTCATTTGATATTAATGGTTTTCCATTTTTGAGGAATTCAATCCGAACTTGACCATCAAATGGTTGATAATCACTTTCTAAATGTATTGATTGTCCTTCCTGAACAATAATTTGTTCAGGTAATTTACGATTAAATTTTGGTGGTTGTTGCTGTTGTGATGTTTTCATTTGCAACGTTGATTTATATTTAGGATCAAACATCTGTCCGGTTTGATCGATATTAGTTGTTTCAGGACAATTCAAATTGAATTTAAATGTATCGATACCGAATTTATTCGTTGCAACAAATAAATATTCACCCGAATCTTTTGGTTCAACTTTTGATATTTCCAATACAACCTGACCAAAATCATTGGTTGTTTTAATCCGTGAACTTTGTTGTAATGGTTTACCATTATGAAACCATTCCAAGTTTATATCATTCGGTATAACTGTTGTTGCAACATGAATACTTTCACCTTCAACCACTTGGATATCATCGTTTATTGGTTTTTGAAATTGTGGTTTTTCTGGTTGTTGCTGTTCGGGTTGTCCTGGTTGTCCCGGTTGCTCTTGACTTTCAACAATATTAACCTGAAATGTTTGCTGTGAATATCCTTTTGAATTTCGCGCCAAACATTTATATGTACCACTATCATTAGTATTGATATCATTAATTTCCAAAATTGCAAAACCAAAACCATGAAATGTTGTTATATGATTACCAATATTTAATTCAATTTCATTATGATACCATTCAATATTCATTGATTGATCATTCATTGGATCAACTTTAACTTCCAAATGAATATTTGAACCTTCATTCAAACTGATTTCCGTATCAGTTAATGGTATTATTGATGGTAATTTATCAATGATTTCTTCATCCTCGATAGTTGTTGTTTGTTCAAAATACACTGATTCTTGAATAGATGTTATTGATTCAGGTTGTACTAGAACCTGTGTTGTTGTATATGATTCACCATACAAATTTGTTGCACGACATTTATATAAACCAGAATCTTTTGGTTCAGATTTTCGAATAGTTAAACAAATACGACCAAATTCTTGTATTTGATTTATTCTGGATGAACATTTTAATGGCGAACCATTCAGAAACCATTCAATTTTCGGATTATTATCCGCTGATGATAATTCACAATTTAATTCCAAATCATTACCTTCATTTATACGGATTTCATTCGGTAATTTTCTGGTGAATTTTGGTGGTGTTGCAGTAGATAATTCCGGTACAACAGTCGTACTAGTTGTTATGAATGATTTATATTTTTGTTGCTGCTGTTTTTCCATTTGTTCAATAGCTTTCATTCCTTTCATACCGGATGGATGTAATGTTGTTTGATAATCAACATCGGTTGTTGTTATTACATTCAACGATGCTGTTGATGTTGATTCACCAAAACTGTTTGAAACTTTTACTGTATAAATACCAGAATCTTCTGGTTTAACACCGGCTATTTCAACACGAACATAACCAAATTCATTTTGAACGAGAATTCGATTTCCAATTTGAATTTCTTGGCCATTATGTAGAATTTTAAATTCTAATGGTTCCTGTTGTTGTGGTTGCGGTTGTTTTACTGTACATTCAAATATAACATTTTGTCCTTCAGGTACGACCATATTCTGTATATGATTTGTAAAATAAGGTGGTTGTCCTTGTTGTTTTGGTTGTTGTGGTAGTTCAAATTGCCCGGTTGATCGATATTTCATTGGTTGTTCTAATTGTTCAATTGTTTTTAATGTTTCAGGAAAAAATGAACCAGTTTCAATACGTTTTCCATCCATTACTTTAATTGTACAGGAATTTGTTGCTTCACCAAATTGATTCACAGCACGACAAGTATAAACACCATTATCTTCATATTTTGCATCATGAATTTCTAATTGTACTAAACCAAAATCAAAATTGGATGTTATCCGTGAACCAAGTGTTAATAAACGGCCATTTTTATACCATTCAACCGAAAGTTTTTCATCCATTTTTGGTTCAACACTAGTTTCCAATCGTAAATAATCACCTTCATTTGCATTATCAACACTGTTTAAGTGTTTAGTGAATTTTGGTGGTTCACCAGTTATCATCGTTGATGGCTGCTTTGGAATTGATCGTTTGAATTTTTGATTTTCAATCAAACGTATTTGTTCAAATGTTTTTGGATGTTGACATTGTGTATCAATGGTTGGAAATTGATTAACACGTAATTGATGTGATGAAATTGCTTCACCTTGGTTATTAGCTACTTTCAGCATATAAATACCACTATCATCACCATTTGCAGCAGCAATTTCCAGGAAAACATAACCAAAATCATTCGATGTTGCAATACGTGAACTTGGTTGTAATTCTTGGCCATTTTTATACCATTTATATGTCATTGTTTGATCACCAATCGGTGTTATTTGACATTCCAAACAAACACGATCATTTTCATTCACAATGTTTGGACCACGAATCGGTACGAAAAAATTTGGTCGTTCTGTTCGTTGTTGTTCGTCCATTCTCATTGTGGATGTTCTACCAGTTCGCTCCAGATATTGAATAGTTTTCAAAGATTCAATATTAGTTGTATCGGTTACGATAGATTTTTCTTCCGGTACTTCTAATGTACACAATGTATGTGCTTCACCTAATTCATTTTTTGCATTTACCGTATAAATACCCGAATCTTTTGTTTCAATTTTATGTATATCCAATGATATATAACCAAAATCATTTATAAAATTATAACGTGAACTACTTGGTAATGGTTGACCATTTTTATACCATTCAATTTTCATTGATGGATCATTCACCGGTATTAGGCGACATTCTAAATGTGCATTTGTTCCTTCACGAATGTTATAAATATTATGTAATGGTTGTGTGAATATTGGTTTTTGGTGGGTTTTTTCTTCATCATGCATTGTTGCAGGTGGACGATGTCCTTGTTCCAAAACGTTCAATTTTTTCATTGTTTCTTCATACATTGTATCCGTTTGTATTGATTTTATTGATTGAATTTGTAAGAATTTTTCATCTTCAATTTTACCATAATGATTTGAAATCAGAAATTTATACCTGCCACTATCGTCAGGGTTAACTGATAATATATCTAATGCTATATAACCAAATTCACAAATGGTTCGATAACGTGAACCAATTTTTAATGGTTGTTCATTATGCAATATTTCAACAATCATATTTGGATCATTAATCGGTTCGATTTGACATTCAAAATGACAATGATCACCTTCAATCAGTTTGGTTGGACCACGTAATCTGGTTACAAAATGTGGTGGTGATGTTGGTTCATCAGTTCGATCACCATGCTTTGGCCTAATTCGTTTTTCCAAATACTGTATCTGTTCTAATCCTTCCGGGTGTATTGTATCATAGATAATATTTTGTTTTTCCGTAACCCGAATGTTTGTTGATGAAATCTGTTCTCCGATTGCATTTGATATCCGAACAGTATAAGTACCAGAATCTTCAGGATAAACATAAAGAATCCTCAAAGCAATATAACCAAATTCATTGATAACAACAAAACGATGTCCAATTCGAATCGGTATACCATTATGTGACCATTCAACTAACATTGTTGAATCATTTACAGGTTCTACAGTCAGTTCCAAACAAATAGAATCACCTTCATTCAATTCATATGTTGATTTTAATGGACGTATAATTTTCGGTTTGATTGTTGATGTTTGTTCTTGTGATTGAATTTCATCACGTCTAACATGATGATGATGATGATAACGTTCAATTTGTTGAATTCTAGCCAGCGATTCATCATGTATAGTAGATGTATCGATAATTTTTCTACTTGTAACCATAACATTACATTGGATTTGATCTTCACCAAAATCATTTCGGGCACGACATTCATAAAGGCCACTATCCTCAGGATAAGCATATAGAATTTGCAGGGAAACATAACCAAAATCATTCAATGTACGAAAACGATGTCCAATTTTTAATAGATCACCATTAAAATACCAATCAATTTTCATTGTAGAATCATTTATTGGTAATAATGTTGTTTCCAAATACAGTGGTTGTCCTTCAATCAATTCAATTTGTTCGGGTAATTTTTGTCCAAATTTTGGTTGTTCAATTATAACATAATCATCTTCAATTTTTTTCTTTTTCTTGTTTGATCGTTGTCGTTCAAGTTGTTGTATTTTTTCCAAACTAGTTGGTTGTTGACTTTTCATTTGTATATTATCATGGCTGATAACATTTAGCTGAATAGAATCTTCAATTTGACCAAGATGATTCGATACACGTAATCGATATTCACCTGAATCTTCTATGGTTATTTTCATTATATCTAATGTTATAAAACCAAAATCAAACATTGTATGATAACGATTACCAATTGGCATTGGTCGACCATTATGAAACCATTCAAATATCATTGTTTCATCACGTATTGGTTCAATGATACATTGAAAATGTGCTGACATTCCTTCTTCAACAATTCGTGTACCTTTAAGCTGTTGTACAAAATAAGGCCGTGTTTGTCCTGACATATCATCATCAAATTCTTTACGTTTAAATGTTTTCGTTTCTAGCGATGAGAATTTTTCCACTGTACCAGGATGTATTGTATCATTAATAATGGTTTTCGTAGCTCGTACCGATAATATTGTTTGAATTGAATCCTGACCATTCGAATTACGTGCACGACATTCATATATACCTGAATCATATGGGGTTAATTCTTTAATATCTAATGATATATAACCAAAATCATTTATAAATGATATTCTTGATGATGATTGTAATGGTTGACCATTTTGATACCATTCAACAATCATTGTTTCATCACCAATCGGTATTAAACGTGTTTCGAAATGAACACGTTCATTTTCAATACAATCATATGATGATTTTAATGGTTGTAAAAATTTTGGTCGTTCAGTTATACGAGGTTCTTGTTCAAAACGTTGTTGTTGACGTTTTTCCAAACGCCGAATGCTTTCCATACTAATTTCATTCAATGATCTTGTATCCAGATTCGAAGTTGGTTGACAATAAATCAAACATGATGTTGATGTTTCACCATATTTATTTGATAATTTTAATTCATATCTACCACTATCTTCAGGATAAACCGAAAGTATATCCAAACAAACATAACCAAAATCACATATTTCAATAAATCTTGAACCTTTTCGTAATGGTTGACCATCTTTCAACCATTCAACAATCAAATCAGGATCATCAGCTGGTTGTATATAACATTCCAGATGTATTTTCTGTCCTTCAATTGTTTGTATATCTTTTAACATTCCGGATTTTATACGTGGTGCTTGTTGATTTGTTGATTCAATCTGTTCATCAATGACACGATGTTTCGAAGATTTTGTTACCAAAGGTTCATGAAATTGTTGAATATCCGTATCAAGATTTTCTTCATAACAAATAATCCTGGTTGTCATTTCATCAAAACCAGATTCATTTGATATACGACATGTATATTCACCTGAATCATTTGGTTGTGTTTTCAAAATTTTCAATACAACATAACCAAAATGATAATATGGTTGAAAACGATTACCAACTGTTAATGGTTTACCATTAAAAAACCAATCAATTATTAGATTTGGATCTAATGCCGGTTCCACTCGACTTTCAATACAAGCAGTTTTACCTTCAGCAATGGTTACATTATTAAATTTTGTTACAAAACGTGGTTTTGGATATATTTCTCGTGTTGTTGTTGTTGTTGTTGATTTTGTTGTTGTTGTTGTTTGTGGTAGATGAATTTCCTGATAATATGCTCTTTGTGGTACAATTTGATGATCCATCGTTGTTGTCGTAGTTGTTGTATCAAACCATTCTTGTTTAGTTTGCCTACGATAACTTTCATCTAAATATGATTGTTGCGGTGGTGGTGGTGGTGGTGGTGCCACAGGTGTAATTTGAACAGGTAATTTTGGCCTTGGTGGTGGCGCTGGAATCGGTGGTTGCTGTTCCATCATACCGGGTATACGTACAATCGATACATTTGCCGTCGAGACTGCCTGACCATAATGATTACGTACAATACATGTATATTCACCACCATCACCAAGATTAACCGATTCAATCATCATCGATATACAACCAAAATCAAATTTTGTATGATATCTTTCTGTGAATATTATCGGTATTGTATTATGATACCATTCAATTTTTAAATTAGGATCATTAACCGGTTCAATAAATGCTTCCATATAAATATTTTCACCTTCACTATACATTAATGGTGGTATTTGTAATGGTATACGAAATATTGGTGCCATGCCACCGACACCTGTAATTTTAGGAACGGCTACTGATTTTATTGGTGGTTGTCTGGTTTGAATCGGTGGTGATTGTTGAAATTGTCCTGGTTGTTCTAGTTCTGGTTTTGTTGCTGCGAATAATTCCTTTCTAACTTGCTGCTGTTGATATTCAACAAATTGATCATCCATCCGGATCGGTTCTTTAACCCTTAGTTCGCCAATCGTTTCAGCTTGTCCTAATGAATTTTTTAGTAAACATTTATAAACACCCGAATCTTGTATGGTTAAATCCGTTATACAAATTGATAATAAACCACGATTATAAAGAATTTGTATTCTTGTTTCTGGTTTAATTATTTGTTCATTTTTTAACAGATAAATTTCTAAATTTGGATCATCATTCGGTTCAATCAATGCTTCAAAACGTATAGTTTGTTCCGGTCCGGAAAATGTTTCAATTAAATTTTGAAAATGTTTTTTAAAATATGGTCGTCGTTGTTGTTGTTGTTGATAAATTTGTTGTTGTTGTTGTTGTGCTGTTGGACTATAAACATTTTCCTCTCGGGTATGTTTACGAATTTTACTTGTTGTTGCGGTTGTCGTTGTCGATGTTTCCTGGATTGTTTGTTTCAATTCTTCCAATTCTTCGGGTGGTGGATGTTTTTTCGTGATCATCGGTGGTGGTTGAACTGTTTGATTGGGGGGTAAAATTTGAAAGTTTTATCAGAGAAAAATTTCATTAAAAAAACAAAACTTACCTGGATTAACATGTATGGATGATGTTGAAATAGCTTCATTAACACCATTAATCGCTTTAACCATATAAACACCATTATCCGATTGTTTTAAATCAATAATCGATAATGAAATATAACCAAAATTAAATTTTGAATTTATTCTTTCATTATTATGTAATGGTTGTCCATTTACGAACCATTCTATACGCATATTTGGATCATTTACAGGTGTTATTTGTGCTTCTAATAGTATTGTAGCACCTTCAGTTGTTATAATCGATGATTGTAATGGTTGTATAAAATGTGGTGCAATTTTTCGGTATGATTCTTCAATTTCTTTTTGATAACTATAATATTCTGAATCTTCAATTTGTTCATATTTTTGTCTATATTCTTCTTCTTCTTTCTTCTTTTTTTCAACATCTTTTTGTACTTCTTTTGGCGATTCTTGCTTCTTTGTTGATTGCGGTTGTGTTTGCGGCTGCGATCGTTGCGCCTGCTTCTGCGGCGGAACATCAGCACATTTCAATGTAGCCGATGTTTGTGCATCACCATATTGATTTGATACTTTACATGTTAAAATCCCAGAATCTTCTGGTTGTACATTCAATATTGTCAATGCAATATAACCATATTTATCCGTTATAATAAATCTTTCATTGTTTTCTAGCAATTTATCATTCAAATACCATTCAATTTTCATATTTGTATAATCAGATGCTTTCAGATATGCTTCAAAATGACCAGTCATACCTTTACGTAGAAATAAATCATGTAAATGTGTTGCAAATATTGGTTTAGTTTTATGTTCTTCATATGTAATAAAATCTCGTTGTTCAGGTGGAATTTCTTCATAATAACGTTGTACATGACGTAATATAATTGTTTCGGATTGTTGTCCAGATTCCAATTCAATTCTACGATGTGTTTTCGGTATATTCAACTTCAATGGTTCACCTTGTTGTTGTAAGGATTTCTGATCCGATTCAACATTCAAACGGGCACGTGTAGCAACAGTTCCACCTGGATTCTGTGCAGTACATTGATACCAACCAGAATCTCTTACATGTACATTATTCAAATAAAGTGTTGATGAACATTGATCAGTATGAATTTCAATCGCTGGTGGATTCGGATCAATTTGTATACCATCTTTTTGCCATGTTAATTGTGGCGGTGGTGTTCCGACAGCACGACAATAAAATACAATCGATTCACCGGATTTTATTGTTGTATTTTGAAATCTTTCTACAAATTTCGGTGATACGGTTGGTTCTTTTTCCAATACTAATAACCGTACGGTAAATGATGATTGTCCATTCTGATTACGTGCAATACATTTATAAACACCAGAATCTTCTGGATCAGCACCCATTATTAATAATGCATGACTACCTTCTTCATTTACAACCAATTTAAAATGTTCACAATCAAATATTTGTTTTTGATCATCTTTAAACCATAATATTTCTGGTTCCGGACGACCACTAACACGTAATTCAAATCGTACGATTTGATTTTCCATTGCTTCCATATCATATGGTATAAGATAAAAATTTGGACGTATACCCGAAACGGTCGGTAATTGTTCATCTTTATCCGCACTATATGTTTAAAAAAAGAATCAGTATCCACTATTTACACACACAAATCACAAACCTTCTTCTTGATGTAGTTGATCGTTGTTGTTGTGTTGAAATGGTCGTCATCGTTGTTTGTTGCTGAGTAGAAATAGCCGTACCGGAACCATCGATTGTTTTTGACATTGGTTTTGATTTAACGTTTTGTACATCCTCAATAATGTAATGTACATTTAAATTTATCGAGAAAGTTGCTGAACCGAATTTATTTTCAGCCAATATTGTATAACTACCTGCATCTTCATTCAGCAGATTTTTCAAATGTAACCTTACCAAATTATTTTCATAACTAATTTGACATTTATTTTCCATTTGCTTGATTGGTTGTCCATTTTTAAACCAATAAATTTTCGGTATTGGATTACCAGCCACCCGGATATCAAATATAAGATCATCATTTTCCTTACAAACAATATCTTTTGGTTTTTCAATGATTTCAGGTGCTGAATCACCCTTTTCTTTTTCGGATGATGAATATTGATCAGCAAATCGATTTAATCGATTGAATCGTTCATCCAACGTGAATTGTTTACATTTTTCCCGGCGAAATTGATCATTTTTTATCAAATCAATTTCAAATTTTTCACAATCAAATCGCTGTTGTTGTTGTGTTAGACGATTCAATTGATAATCATGTAATTCTTTGAATGAATCAAATTTTTTTGTTTCCAATTCAATTGTTGGTTGTTGTTGTTGATCGGTTGTTTGATTGCCATTACCTTTCTTGATAACGGCAATTATTGATGATTCACCTGCCAAATTACTTGCAATACAAACATATTCACCATCATCTGATTCATGAAAATTTTTTATTATCAATGAATGATAACCGGTTTGTGGATTATTTATTATTTGATATCTGTTGAATTACAAAAAATTACAAAAGTTTTAAAATTTCAAGAAACTTTCCGTAATTTTTTTTTCTGAAAAATTTCCCCCCGAAAACTTACTTGTTAGTATGTGTTAACATATAACCATTTCTAACCCAACGTACTGTTGGTGATGGTTGTGCACTTATTTTACAACGTAATAATACATCATCACCTTCATGAATATTTTCAATTTCTGGTGGTCGTTCAAATGTTGGTGCTAAATATTGTCTGGATTTGATTGTTTTTTGGATTTTTGATTTGTGAAATTAGATTTAAAAGAAAAAAAAGAAATCAATCAATCAATTAAATATTGTCTGGATTTGTTTGTTTTTTCAATGATTTTTGGTTTTCCATAGTTCTTCCTTCCGTCATTGTTAACTATTTCTACCTTTTAATTGTTGTTCTTTTTCTGTTGAAAAAAATACATTTTTGGCTATTTTGACTTTAGTCGATTATGACTGTTATTCATAGTTCAGTGAGGTTAGGTTAATGACTATGACTATGAATGTGACTGTGACACATAGTTCAGTGAGGTTAGGTTAATGACTATGACTATGAATGTGACTGTGACACATAGTTCAGTGAGGTTAGGTT